>Ga0116231_10000892_pt1 | contig 57369 bp, 49 predicted proteins | sample S1TSphgellanicum_2_FD_89695 | JGI IMG/M metagenome (GOLD analysis project Ga0116231, IMG submission 89695) | Host-associated microbial communities from peat moss isolated from Minnesota, USA - S1T2_Fd - Sphagnum magellanicum MG | ecosystem: Host-associated > Plants > Peat moss > Unclassified...
AGAAACGGCGCGTAGTTGAAGACGCCGCCATGCATGCAGGCGCTTGGCGCGTAGACGTTGACACCGCGCCGCCAGCAATGGCCGGCCTGCAGGATGGTGCGCAGGTCCTCAAACGGGTGCCGGCGGGCGAAACCGTCCGGGATGGCGGAGATGAACAGGTAGGCGCGCAGCGCGCGCCGGTGGAGGACGGCAAATGCCAGGAACAGGAGACTGCCCAGGAGGGGCGGGAGACATCTTCGCATGCGGGAAAACAAGGAAGTACTGCTTTTTTGGAAAAAAGAAGCAAAAAACTTTTGGACTGAGACGGTGCCGGGAGGCGGCCAGATCCCAAGGTGCCGGGGGCCAATGTTCTTTGGCGATCGCCCCCCGGCCTAGCGCGTTCTGGTCACAAAAGGTGGCGCTTGCGGTTTTTCCTTGATCCCTCGGCCAGCCCCCTCACTTTACGAGGATGACCGTCGCTCACATCAACCGCATCGGCACCGCCCTCCCCCCGCACGACGTCCACGAGGCGTTCGTCAGCTTCATGGCGCCGGCCCTCGCCGCCGGCAAGCCGCGCACAGTGTTCGAGCGCATGGCGCGCCGGGCCGGCATCCAGCATCGGTTTTCGGTGCTGCACCGCGACGGGCTGGTGGAGGCGGACGCGCCGGAGGCGGGGTTCTACCGGCGTGGCGATTATCCCAGCACGAAGGCGCGCATGCAGGTTTACGAGGCGCATGCGCCGGCGCTGGCCGAACAGGCCGTGAGTGCGCTCGGCATCGGGGACGAGGCTGGGGCGATCACGCATCTCGTGGTCGCGTCCTGCACCGGGTTCGTCGCCCCCGGGCTGGACCAGCTGCTGGCCCGCCGGCTTGGCCTGCGGCCGGACCTCAAGCGCACGGTCGTGGGGTTCATGGGCTGCTCGGCCGCGGTCCCCGCCTTGCGGATCGCGCAGGCCGCGGTGCTCGCTGAACCCGCGGCGCGCGTGCTGGTCGTCAACCTCGAGCTTTGCACGCTGCATCTGCAGGAGACGGACAATGTCGAGGTCGCGCTCTCTTTCCTGCTGTTCGGGGATGGCGCGACGGCGGCACTGGTGACCGCGGAGACGGCGGGGTTTGCGCTGGGCGATTTTGTGACGGCGACGATTCCCGAGACCGAGGACCATATCACCTGGCATATCGGCGATCAGGGTTTCATCATGCATCTCTCGGGCCAGGTGCCGGGCAAGATCACGAAGGCTTTGCGCGACGAGCCGGAGATGATCCTGCGCGGGGAGGGGACACAGGCTGTGGATCTTTGGGCCGTACATGGTGGCGGGCGTACGGTGCTCAATGCCGTGCAGGCGGGGCTCTCACTGCCCGATGACGCCCTTGCCCCGTCGCGGGCCGTACTGGCAGCGCATGGCAACATGTCCTCGGCGACCATCATGTTCGTGCTGGCGGGAATGCTGGAGACGGCGGCGCCGGGGCAGCGCGGCATGGCGATGGCGTTCGGGCCCGGCATGGTGGCTGAGACGTTCCGCTTTGCCGCCATCAACTGATGGATTTGTCGCACCGCTCGGACTTGTCCGAACTGATGGACGATGCGGCGCTCGACGAGGCGACATACCGGCTTTGCCTGCGGGACTTATCGCGGGTTAATAAGGTGACGTTCACCCATCGCCCGATGCTGCGTTGGCTGGATGCCGCAACAAGGGCGCTGCCGGCGGGGAGCCGCATCTCCGTGCTGGATGTGGCGTATGGCTATGGCGACCTGCTGCGCGCGATTGCGAGCTGGGCCGAGCGCCGCGGATTTGTCGCCGCACTCTCCGGCATTGACCTCAATCCGCGGAGTGCGCAGGCCGCGCGGGGCGCGACGGGGCGGAGACAAAATATCGATTTTTGTACCGGGGATGTGTTTGCATACACGCCGCAGGCGGCGCCAGATTTCATAGTGAGCTCGCAGTTCACGCATCACCTCCCCGATGACGATATCATCCGGCTGCTGCGCTGGATGGACGCGACGGCGACGCGGGGCTGGGCGATCGCGGATCTGCAGCGGCACGCGTTTGCCTATTACGGCTATCCGCTGCTCGCCCGCCTGCTGCGCTGGCACGAGATCGTGCGGCATGACGGCGCGGTATCAATTGCGCGCGGGTTTACCCGCGGCGAGTGGGCGGCGCTGGTGCGTGCGGCGGGGGTGCCGGCGCGGATCGCGTGGCGGGTGCCGTTCCGCCATCTCGTGAGCCGCGTCATATGACGGATATTCTGGTCGCGGGGGGCGGTCTGGCAGGGGCGGCCTGTGCCACGGTGCTGGCGCGTGGCGGCCGGGATGTCACACTGATCGAGCGCGAAGCGGCCCCTCGGCATAAAATCTGCGGCGAGTTTTTGAGCGCCGAGGCGCAGACGACGCTGCGCCGCCTCGGCCTGGATGTTGCGGCCCTGGGCGGAGCGGTGATTACTCATGTGCGGCTGGTTTCCAGACAACGCATGGTGTCGAGCCGCCTGCCTTTCGAGGGGCTGGGCCTGACACGCCGGACGCTGGATGAGGCCCTGCTGGCGCATGCCGGTGCGGCCGGTGTAGACATACGGCGCGGTCGGGCGATTCGCCGGATCGACACGGCGGCGGGGCTGCGGGTCGAACTCGACGATGCAGCGCCGTTGGTGCCGAGACGGCTGATGCTGGCGACCGGCAAGCACGAGGCGCGGGGCGTGCCGCGGCGTACGGCGCCTGGCCGGCTGGTCGGTTTCAAAACCTATTTCCGTCTGGCCCCCGCGCAGCTTGCCGCACTTGCCGGCCATGTCGAGCTCATCCGGCTCCCCGGCGGCTATGCCGGGCTGCAGATGGTCGAAGGCGGGGACGCCAATCTCTGCCTGCTGGTCGAGGCCGCGCTGCTGCGGCGGGTGGGCGGCACGTGGCCGGACGTGCTCGCATATCTTGAGGCCCACGTGCCGCATTTGGCGCGCCGCCTGGACGGCGCCGTGGACCTGCTGCCGGCACCGCTCACCATCGCTCGCGTGCCGTACGGCTTTTTGCACCGGGCGCAGCCGGATGAGCCGCACAACCTGTTCCGGCTCGGCGACCAGGCGGCCGTGATCCCGTCCTTTACCGGTGACGGCATGGCGATTGCCCTGCACAGCGCCTTACGCGCGGCCGAATACGTTGCCGCCGGGGCGGACGCGGCGGCCTACCATGAGCGCCTGCGCCGCGACCTCATCTGGCAGCTGCGCCGCGCCGGCGCCGTGCATGCCTGCCTTGCCGCCCCGGCCGTTGGCGATGTAGTGTTCACCGGCGCGCGGCTTTTCCCCGCAGCTCTGGCCGCCTGCGCCGCCTTGACGCGCGTGCCGGCGCACGTACGGCGCGCGCCAGTGACATAAATCTATCACACGCGCCACCGAAGAGTTGATGTATCGCCACGCCCTGAACATCGGGAGCCGCATTTTGACCTACGCTTACATCATCCACCTCGCCGACTATTCCGACGGTGTGCTCTATGTCCTCGCCGTGCTGCTGCTGATCGCGCTCGCGGTGATCATCGACCGCTCCTGGTCGCTGCGCATGACCGTGATCCGCGGCAAGTCGATCATCCGCGCCACCGCCGAGCATCCCTCGCTGACGCTGGCCGAGCTCACCGCGCTGCAGCGCGACGCCGGCAGCCTGCCGGAAGCGGCGATGATCGAGACCGCGATCCGCCATCTCGACACCGCGAGCACCGAAGCCATGGCGAACCGGCTGGATGAGTCCATCATGCTGATCGCCCCGCTGCTCGACCGGCGCCTGTGGATCCTCGATACGGTCGTCACGCTGGCCCCGCTGCTCGGCCTGTTCGGCACCATCATCGGCATGTTCCACGCCTTCTCGGTGCTGGCGGAGCCCGGCCATGCGCCGGCTGACGTGACCGCCGGCGTTGCCGACGCGCTGGTCGCCACCGCGTTCGGTATTTTCATCGCCATGCTCGGCCTCACCGGGTTCAACGCGCTCAGCAACCAGGTGCGGCTGATCATCCACCAGCTGGACTCGATGAAGATGATGATCATCAACCGCACCGACGATCGCCCGGCAGCCCCCGCCCGGGCCCGCGCGCCGGCGATGGCGGGTGTCTGAGCGATGAAAATGCGCTACTTCGAATACCGCAAGGCGCGCATCGAGATCATCCCGATGATCGACGTGATGCTGTTCCTGCTGGTGTTCTTCATCATCGTCACGCTGCAGATGATCCCCGATGCCGGCGTGAATTTGCAGCTGCCGGTGTCCAGCCAGACGGACCCGCTGCCGCATCCCAAATTCACCGTGAACGTGCTGCCCGATGGCACGATCAAGGTGAAGGGGGCGGAGATGACGCCGGACCAGCTGACCGCGATGTTCGAGGCGGACGGCGACCCCGCGAAAACCGAGCTGACCATTGCAACGGACAAGGCGACGGCGTTTCAGCATTTCATGACCGTGATCGACGCGGCGCGTAAGGCCGGGGTGACGGATATTGGGATTGCGGCGCAGCCTGAGACGTCCGGGAGCTGAAGGAGGCGCTTCCTCTTTAGGAAAGCCCGCCGCGCGCGACAGCGGCGAAATAAACTTTTGATTTCTCGATCCGGCAAGGCCGGCGGAACATTTCCGCCGGCCTTTTTCATGGCACCTGGCGCATAAGTTTTTTGCTATTTTTTCCAAAGAGTAGCGCTTGCCTGCGCGTTTAACCTTTTACGTTAGCAACAAAAACAACGCTCCGTAAACGAATGCAGAGCGAGTATACATGTATGAAATAACATGGCTGTTAGAAAATAACCAGCAATTCATTACAAGTTACTTATTTTTACAAATTGGCGTCGCTCCGTGTGTCATAAAAGTTTAGCTTAAATGACGTGGCGATTTACCAAAAGTTACCTTAGCTACGCGTGCATCGCGCGGCGAGAGTGTCGCGTCCTTAACAATTCTGGTCACGTAACAGGGGCTTTCATGGATCAGAAACACACCTTCCGCGGCGTGCTTTGCCGCGCGTCCTCGCCGTATGCGATCGCTTTCGCGCTTGCTGCGTTCAGCGCCGCACCGGCCATGGCGCAAAGCGCTGCGTCCACGGCGCCGGTCAATCTTGACCTTGGTGCCGTGCTGGCGAGCGGCAGCGGCAGCACCGCGGCGCTGCCCAGCACGCCCGGCACGGCGCCCTATGAGGCGCCCTCGGTGACGCCGCTGAACTCGATCCAGCCGACCTCCGTGGTGAACGAGCACACCATCCAGAACCAGCTGACGGGCACCGAGAGCTATGCCGATGCGGCGCGCCTCACGCCGTCGGTGAACAACATCAACCCCAACGGTCCTGGCCTGATGGAAACCGATGGTCCGACCATCCGCGGCTTTCAGGACGGCCAGTACAACCTGACCTTCGATGGCATCCCCATCGGCGATTCCAACGACTTTACGCACCACTCCACCTCGTTCTTCACCGATGATGAGATCGGCGAGACCATCGTCGACCGCGGCCCCGGCACGGCGGAGACGGTGGGCGATGCGACCTTCGGCGGCACCATCTCGGTTCGCACGATCAACCCGAGTCCGACCGCGACTGTCACGCCCTACGGCGAGTATGGCAGCTACGACACGAGCCTCGAGGGTGTCACCGCCGATACCGGCGCGATCCAGAGTGCGAATGGCGCGTCCGCGGTTGTCAACGGCGAGCACCTGCAGAGCAACGGCGCGCTGACGAATGCGCCGCAGGAGCGCAGCAACTATTTCGGCAAGGTGGTGGTCCCGGTTGGCGATAACACGACGGTGACGCTGCTGTCGGACTACAACAAGCTGTACCAGAGCCCGCCGGTGGGCGCGACACCCGCGCAGATGGCCTATTACGGCGATAATTTTGCCTATACCAACGATCCTGGCCAGCAGAATTATGGCCGCTACAACACCGACCATATCACGACCGATATGGAGTACATCGACGTCGCCTCGCACCTGAGCGATGGCTGGGAGTATGACGGCAAACTCTACACGTATGCGTATTACCACGAAGACCTGAACGGCGATGACGTGCTGGACCAGGGCGCGCCGGGCCAGTACACCGAGGCGGATCTGGCGGGGCTGCAGGCCGGTGCTGCGAATGAGGTCGTGCTCACGCCGGGGGGCGCTGAGCAAGCCGGCGTGCCAGGCCAGGTGTTCAAGAACACGTATCGCTCTGTCGGCACGATCCAGCGCGCCCAGAAGGATTTTGCCTGGGGCGATATCAAGCTTGGCGTCTGGCTCGACCATCAGGTCAACACCCGGTTCGTGCAGAATGTGGATCTCACGGACGGCAACGCGATCAACTACGATCCGAACGACTCGAACGGCGGCAAGGTAAAGCAGCTGAACGACGATGGCTCGATCGAACGCCTGCAGCACAACCAGCTCTACACGTTCCAGCCCTACCTGCAGGCCGACTATGTGCCGATCGAGGGCCTGACGCTGACAGGCGGCGTGAAATATGCCTTCTTCAAGCGCGCCCTCGATGCCGCCGTGCAGCAGAAAACCGAGGCGCCGACCGGTTACACCCATGACTGGGGCAAGTTCCTGCCTTCGTTCGAAGTGAAGTATGCCTTCTCGCCGAGCCTGTCGGCCTACGCGCAGGTCGCCGAGGGCTTTCTCGCCCCCAACCTCAACACCTTCTACTCCTCCAACATCAACACCAACGCCTATCAGCCGGAAGAGACGTGGAACTACCAGACCGGCGTTGCGTATCAGGACCAGCATCTGGCTCTGGGTGCCGACGTGTATCTCGTGCATTTCATGAATTACATCGCGAGCAAGCCGGATCCGAACGAGCCCGGCAGCGCCAACGATATCTTTTATAACGCTGGCGGCGCGATCTATAAGGGCATCGAAGGCGAAGCGACCTACACCTTCGATAACGGATTCAGCTTCTTCGCCAATGGCGGCTTGAACAAGTCCAACTACACGGCCTCGAACGCCTATGTGGACGAGGCGCCGCAGTTCACCGCGAATGGCGGCATCATCTACGACAAGAACGGCGTCTATGCGTCGGCCATCGATGAGGTCACCGGCGGCGAATACGGCAGTGCCGCAGCGCTCGGCTCCAATCCGCGCGAGCCTGGCCAGTGGTACAATCCGTACAACATCGTCAACCTCGCAATCGGCTACACGTTTAACCACGTCTATCCGCATCTGAGCCAGATCAAGGTCAAGCTGAACGTCGATAACCTGACCGATCAGACCCAGACCATCTTTGACGACGGCTCCAACTCCTTCGGAGAGCCGCTCTACTACAACCTGACCGGCACGTCGGCTTTCGTTACCGTCTCGGTGCCGTTGACCTTCTAACCTGGATGCGTTGTGCAAACAGCGCGTCATCGCGAGGCCCGGTGCAAACCGGGCCTCGTCGTATTATGTAACATCAGCATCAATTGCAGGTCGCATGGCAGTGACGAAACCGACGGATACCTGGATCAACCCGCCCGCCGACGGCAAGCGCTTTGCAATCGCGATGGGGGCGGGCCTCGCCCTCGAGCTTGCGGCTCTGCTGTTTCTGCTGCCGATGATGACGCACGAGGTGGCGCCGTCCGATACCGCAGCCCCGATCAAGCTCTCGATCGTCGCACCGGCGCCCGCACCCAAACCGCCGCCGGCGCCCAAACCGACGCCCGTGCCGCCAAAACCGGTGACGCCACCGCCCACTTTGCCGCCCCCGCCGCCCTTGCCGATGGCACCACCGATGCCGCCACCGCCGCCGGTCCCGCGGCCGAGCCAGCACGTGTTCAGGCATTACGTAAAACCGCATCCAGAAACGCCGCCGCCGCCGGTGCCCACGCCGCCGACACCGCAAACCCCGCCGCCGCCGCAGCCCGCCGCCCCGCCCGCGCCAACGGGCGGGCAGGTGGACGCATTCTCGGCCGCGATCAAACGCGCGTTGCAGGCGCATGCCAACGAGATCTACCCGCAAGCCGCGCAGATGGCGCACGAAAGCGGCGAGCCGCTGCTGACATTCACGTATCTGAACGGCGTCGTCACCGATATCACCCTCGCGCGATCAAGCGGCTTTCCGCTGCTCGACCAGGCGGCGCTGGAAGATGCGCGCATCGCAAACTACCCGCCGCCGCCTCAAGGGTTTGCGGGGCGCACGTATCACATCACGGTGGGGGTGTCGTTTATTCTGACGGCGCCGACCGATGTGGATGGGGATTAGCAGGGCAAGGTAAGTAACAAAAAAACGTTAATAATGGGCGTTGGTTTTGGACGTCATAAAAAGGGCGCGGCCTGCCGTTTTTGACAGCAGGCCGCGCCGCAACGTGTCATAAAGTTTTTTGCTTCTTTTGTTCACAAAAGAAGCTCTTACTTCCTCAAAGTATCAAAAGTACGAGAATCACTAACAGCGCGATTCCGAGACCGCCGCCGTAATAAATCCCGCCGCTGCCGACGAACAGGCCGCCATGCATGCCAAAGCCGCCGCCGAGCAGAATGAGGATCAAAAGAATAATCAGGATCAGCCGCATGGATTTGTCTCCCAGGTGATTACGACGTCCCGATAATTGGGGGATCGCACCCAGGTTTTCCGGTTTGTGGCCGTCTGTTCATAAACTTCTAATAACGGATGGCGACCGTGCAGGTCATGCCGGCGACCAGCACCGTGCCGGGGGGGATATGGTCGAGGGCGATGCGCACGGGCACGCGTTGCGCAAGGCGCACCCAGGTGAAGGTCGGGTTGACCGCGGCGAGCAGGTTGGGGCTGGCGCTGCGTTCGGAATCGGTAATACCGGCGGCCAGGCCCTCGACATGGCCGAGGATTGGCGGCCCGCCATCGAGCAGGCTGACGCGCGCGGCCGCACCCACGGCGATGTGGCGCAGTTTGGTTTCCTCGAAATAACCGTCGACATAAAGCGAGTCCGTGTCGACGAGGGCGAGCACGGCGTTGCCGGCGGCGACGAAATCGCCGGGCCGCATCGAGAAATTGGTGATGACGCCGTTCACGCTGGCGCGCACGGTGCTGCGCTGCAAATTCAGCGCCGCGACCGACTCGTCCGCCTGTGCGGCGGCGTACTGGGCCTCGGCCTCCTGCGCCTGCGTGCTGCTCGTATCCCGCGTCAGGCCGGAGACGGCGTTCTGCGAGAGGGCGGCGTAGCGGCTGGCGGTGCGCTCGGCATCCTCCATCGCGGCCTTGGTCCGCGCGACGTTCGCCTGCGCCTGCAGAAGGGCGAGCCTGAAGCGGATCGGGTCGATCTGGAACAGCGGTTCGCCGGCGGTGACGGGCTCGTTATCGTGCACGAGCACCTGCACGACGGGGCCCGAGACGTCGGGGGCGAGCTCGACGACGTCGGCGCGGACCGCGCCGTCGCGGGTCCAGGGATCGTCCATGTAGTAGACCCAGAGCTGCCAGGCGACGGCGGCGGCGATGGCGACGGCGGCGAGGGTCAGCAGGAGGCGGAAGGCAAACGATACGGCGTTCATGGGGCTCTTTGGTTCAGAAGAAATGGTTGCAGAGGGCGCTGATGGCGCCGGTCAGGATCACGAGGAGGGCAAGGTCGAAGAGCGGGCGGTGCCAGACGAGCCGGTAGAACCCGAGCCTTGTCAGCACGAAGCGCAGCGCGGCCGAGGCGAGCAGCGCGAGCCCGGTCCAGACCAGCAGAGGCGGCAGCAGGACGCCGAAGACATCCACCTCGCCGATCATGCCGGCATCACTTCCGTCGCGCGCGGCTGAAACGCCATGTCGGGCGGTGCGGCGTGCACGAACAGGACGCTGCGCAGGCCGGAGAGGATCATCAGCGGTTCGCGGTGCGTGGGCGCGCTCGGGGCGAGGTCGAGGATCGCGCGGTCGATCGCGGCGAGCAGCGTTTCGGGGGCGGGCGCCAGCGGGTTGCCCCGGTAGTGCGCGGCGACCTGGTCCATGACCAGGGTGGAGTCACGCTGTGCGGCGGCGGGCAGGCCGGGCAGCAGGCGGTTCAGCTCGATCAGGTTCAGCCCGACGCGCAGGTCGCGCAGCAGGTCGGCGGCGTCGAGGTCGGCGCTGGGGGCGACGGCGGCGAGGCGCGGCATGATCAGGCCGAGCCGGTCCAGCATGCGGCCGCTCAGGGCCGCGCGGTCGGTGGCGGCGCGCGCCTCGGCAACCGCGGTGATATCGCGCCAGCCGCCGCGCAGCAGGCGCTTCGCACTCCAGGCAGCCCCCACCGAGCGGATCAGCCGGGTGATGATCAGCGCCGCGCCGACGCCGAGGACCAGGGCGATGGCGCTGTTGACGAAGCCGGCGAAGTTGCCGGCATAGCCGTTGCCCAGCGCCAGGGACGTGGCGCCGAACGCGCCCATCACCATGCCGGTGCCGAAGGTTGCCGGCCGCGAGACCAGCACGCCGATGACCATGGCGGCCGGCGCCAGCACCAGGGCCAGCTCGTCGAAGCTGACGATCCGCGGCAGGATGACGAACACATACGCGCCGGCGCCGATGGTCGCGATGACGGCGTTGCGCATCATCAGCGCGATCGCCGGCGCCGGGTCGTCCTGGGCTGCGAAAAACGAGCAGGCGACGGCGACGATGACGGCGGCCCCGGCCCCGGCGGACCAGGCGGTCTCGATCCAGAAGGCGCAGACAAGCAGCACCGCGAGGCCGGCGGCGAGGGCCGAGAGCAGCGCCATGCCGTGATCGTGCAGCTCGGTATGCGCGGCGACCACCCCGCCTTTGGCGCGCGGCGGCGGCGGCGGGTCGCCGTCCAGCAGGTGCCGGCGGATCGCGCGGGCGTGGCGCATGATGGCAATGAGCTCCTCCAGGCGCAGGGCGAGGCTGGCGCGCAGCAGGCCGGGCCAGGAGGTATCCCGCTCATCCAGGTTTTTGATCTGCGCCTCGACGGCGTCCGCGTTTTCCGGGCCGCCGAGTTTCACCCAGTCGGCGGTCGCGTTGAGCACGTGTTGCAGGCTGGGCGTGATCCCGCCGATCCGGCGCAGTTGCGCGACGCGGTCGCTGATCGAGCTCAGCACCGGCATGAGGCTCAGCACGTGCAGCCGGAACTGCTGCACCTGGGGGACGGCGCCCTGCAGATGCGAGGTGTCGAAGGCGAGCTGGGTCGTCATCATCCCGACATCGACCGCCTCGGCCGCGAGTTTCTGGCGCGCCGCCGCGATCACGTCGTCATCGGTGCGGCCGTGCAGGGCGGCGGTCGCCCAGTCGACGCCGGGCTTGACCCAGCCCGCGAGCCGGCGCGCGAGCACCGGGCCCATGGCGCGCGGAAACACGACCGTGCCGATGACGGTGACGCAGACGATGCCGAGCGTGATCTCCTCGACGCGGGTGAGTGCGGTCTGGAAAATATGCGCGGGGTCGGAGACCGCGGGAAAGCCGATGATGCCGGCGGTGTAGCCCGCCAGCATGAACACGTAGGAGCGCGGCGTGCGGTCGAGCAAAGAGAGGTAGAGGCAGAGCCCGACCCAGACGGCGAGGGCGAGGCTGAGCAGCAGGGGCGCGTTGACGAGGGTGGGCACGAGGACGACGGCGGCGGTGCCGCCGATGCTGGTGCCGATGAACCGGTACAGCGCCTTCGAGCGCATCGCGCCGGTGAGCGGTTGCGCCACGATATAGGCTGTTGCCATCGACCAGTAGGGGTTCTCAAGGCCAAGCCAGAAGGCGAGATACAGCGCCGTCATCGCGCCCGCGAAGGTTTTCAGCGCAAACAGCAGTTCGTCGGGCTTGGGCATGCGCACTCCGCAAACAGCAAATGGCGTCTTCGAGATAGATTTTTAACGCAAGGCGGCAATGCGGCGTGGGGTTAAGTGAGCAAGTGCTTATTTTTAGGAAAAAGAGGCAAAAAATTTGCCACAACACGCGGGCCCGCGCGGGCGTGGCTATTTGTGCGGGCGGGGGAGCAAGTAAGGGCTTCTTTTTTGAAAAAAAGAAGCAAAAAACGTTTGCCCCGCTGGGGGCATGGGCTTTGGCACCGTCAAAGCCCATGCCCCAGACTCACAAAGTTTTTTTGCTACTTTTTGTTCACAAAAAGTAGTGCTTCCTTAACTCCGATAATCAGTCGCCCCCTGTTCCACCTGCCGCAACGCCGTCGCCCAGGCCATTTTGATATGGCCGGTTTTGTATGGCTCGGGCGGGTTGAACTGGGCGGCCGTATGCCGGCAGACCTCTTCGGGCGGGTAGATCAGTCTGGAGCCGCCCGAGAGGGCTGCGATCTGGGCCTGGCAGGCGCGTTCCAGGTAGTAGATTTCCAAGAAGGCTTCGGCACAGCTGGCGCCGCCGACGAGCAGGCCGTGATTGGTGAGGATCATCGCCTTGTTGGTGGGGCCGAGGTCGGCGACCAGACGGGGGCGTTCGTCGAGTTCGAGGGCGACGCCTTCATAGCCGTGATAGGAGAGGCAGCCGTAGAATTTCAGCGCGTGCTGCGTGATGGGCAGGAGGCCATGCGCCTGGGCGGAGACGGCCATGCCTGCCGCGGTGTGGGTGTGGATGACGCAGTGCAGGTCCTCGCGGGCGGCGTGGATGGCGGAGTGGATGGTGAAGCCGGCGGCGTTCACGCGGCGCGTGCCGCGTTCGTCCTGGTTCACGATGTTGCCGTCGAGGTCGATTTTCACGAGGTCGGAGGCGCGCATGTCCTCGAACAGCACGCCGTACTGGTTGATCAGGAAGTGGTGCGCGGGGCCGGGCACGCGGGCGCTGATATGGGTGTAGATGAAGTCCGTCATCCGGTAGTGGGCGACGAGGCGGTAGAGGGCGGCGAGGTCGCAGCGGACCTGCCATTCGGCTTCGTCCATGCCGGCGGGGGCGACGCGGGTGGTGACGTTCATGCGGTTATCCTCCAGTTTTGTTGGGCTGAAGGTCCGCCGGAAAGGTTTGATCGTCAAGTCAACTCCAGTGGTGTTTCATAGCCGATTTTGACCAGATAGAGCCCTTCGGCGGGCGCCGTCGGTCCGGCCATTGCGCGGTCTCGCGCGGCGAGGATGTCGGCGAGGCGGGTGTCGGGCCATGCGCCCTCGCCAACCATTTTCAGCGAGCCGACCATGTTGCGGACCTGGTGGTGCAGGAAGCTGCGCGCCTTGGCGTGGATCATCAGGTGCGCGCCGGCCCGGGTCACCGTCAGCTCGTCCAGGGTGCGGAGCGGGGATTTCGCCTGGCAGGCGGCGGCGCGGAAGGAGGAGAAATCATGGTGGCCGTGCAGGGTGTCGGCGGCGCGCTGCATCGCGGCTTCGTCCAGGGGCCGGGCGACGTGCCAGACGCGGTTGACCTCGAGGGCGGGGAAGGCGGCGCGGTTCGAGATGACGTAGCGGTAGGTGCGTGCGATCGCGGAGAAGCGCGCGTTCCAGTCCGGCGGCGCGATCCCCGCGCGCAGCACGACGACGGGATGGGGTTTCAGGTGATAGTTGAGCGCCTCGCGCAGCCGGTGGGGGGAGAACGCCGGCAGCTCCATCTGCACGATCTGCCCTTGCGCGTGCACCCCGGCATCGGTGCGGCCGGAGGCCGTGGCGGCGGGCAGGGCGCCGCCGCACAATCTGGCGCCGGCCTCCTCGATCACCTGCTGGATGGCGAGCCCGTGTTTCTGACGCTGCCAGCCCATGAAGGAGGTGCCATCGTACTCGACCTCGAGCGCCCAGGTGACGAGCCCCGTAGGTCGCGCGCCAGACATTGCGGGCTCAGTAGAATCGGGCATCTTCGGGCAACGGAAATCCGCGCAGAAAATCGGCCGTGCTCATGGCGGCCTTGCCGGCGCGCTGCAGGCGGGTCGGCCGCAAGGCGGCTTTGCCGCAGGCGATGGTGAGCTGGTCGTCGAGAATATCGCCGGGGATGCCCTCGGCATCAATTATTTCAGCCGATAGAAATTTTATCACGATGTTACCGAGCAGAGCGAGCGATCCCGGCCACGGCGTATGCGCGCGGATCTGCCGCTCGAGCTCGGTCGCGGGTTTGGTGAAATCGAGCCGTGCATTCTCGCGGCTGAGTTTTGGCGCGTAGGTTGCCTGCGCGTCGTCCTGCGGCGTTGCGGGAGGGTCGGTGGCGAGCGCCTGCAGGATCAGCCGCGCGCCCATGGCGGCCAGCCGGTCGTGCAGTGCGGCGGCGGTGTCGGCAGGGGCGATGAAGGTGGAGTCCGCCAGCAGCATGGCGCCGGTATCGAGGCCTGCATCCATCTGCATGATGGTGATGCCGGTGCGCGCGTCGCCGGCGAGGATGGCGGCCTGGATGGGGGCAGCTCCGCGCCAGCGCGGCAGCAGGCTTGCGTGGATGTTGAGGCAGCCGCGCCGCGGCGCCTGCAGAAAGACTTCTGGCAGGATCAGGCCGTACGCGGCGACGACCGCAGCGTCGAGCTCCAGCGATTGGAAATACGCTGCCTCCGCCTCGTTGATTTTCAGACGCGCCGGGGTGCGCACCGGCAGTCCGAGCTGCAAGGCGGCCTGGTGTACGGGGCACGGTGTCTCGCGCTGGCCGCGCCCGGCCGGCTTGGGCGGCTGCGCGTAGACGGCGGCGATGGTGTGCCCCGCGTCGCGCAGAGCGTGCAGGGCGGGCACGGAGAATTCCGGCGATCCCATGAATGCGAGTTTCATTTCTTCGCCTTCTGCTCCTTGGCGAGCTTACGGAGTAGAATATTTCGTTTTAGGGCGGAAATGTGATCGATGAAGAGCACGCCGTTGAGATGATCGATCTCGTGCTGCAGGCAGGCGGCTAGCAGGCCCTCGCCCTCGATCTCGCGCCTTGCGCCATGCTCGTCCTGGTATTTAACTTTTACCCAGGCCGGGCGCGTCACGTCGGCATATTGTTCGGGCAGCGACAGGCAGCCTTCCTCGCGGGTGGCGGTTGCCTCCGCTGTGGCGATAATTTCAGGGTTGATCAGCACGCGCGGATCGGGCGTTTTATCGGGGGCGATGTCCATGACGATGAGCCTGAGCAGCACGCCGATCTGCGGTGCGGCGAGGCCGATTCCGGGGGCGGCGTACATGCTCGCGAACATTTTTGGGATGAGGTCCGCGACGTCCGCGGCATCTGCGGGCGTGACAGCGCGCGCGGTTTTTCGCAGCAGCGGATTCGGGACGATGAGGATGGGCAGCAGCGGGGCTGCGGTATCTGTGGCGGACATGTCACGCCTTTAACGCTGCAATGGCGCAGCGGCAACGAGGCCTTGCATCGCCAGACGTTTAGGACAACATACGCGGCCGGACGCCTGCGGGGTCCGGCCTGCTTCGCTCGCAACCTGGGGGAGCCTTCGTTTATGAATACGCGTGTATTTACCTCGCCGATGTTTCTGGGCTTCGACCATCTGGAGCAGATGATCGAGCGTGCCGCCAAGAACTCTTCCGACGGCTACCCGCCATATAATATCGAGCAGCTGAGCCCGGTTTCGCTGCGCATCACCTTGGCGGTGGCGGGTTTTACGATGGATGATCTGCAGATCACCCTCGAAGATAATCAATTGGTAATCCGGGGTCGTCAAACTGACGACGGCCATGGCCGGGTTTTTTTGCATCGCGGCATTGCGGCGCGCCAGTTTCAGCGGGCGTTCGTGATCGCCGAGGGCATCGAGGTGAAGGGCGCTTGGCTGGATAACGGCTTGCTCCATGTCGATCTCGTGCGTCCCGTGCCGCAGCCTGTCGTCAAGACCATTCCGATCACCCGCGGTCAGGCAAAGACCGCAGTGGCGCCTAACACGATGGCATCGAGCGCCGTCGTGCCGGCACGGGTGGTCGATGGCGATACGCAAAATTCTACCGGCTGAACCAATAAGTATCCGCACTTGAATACAGCTGAAAACGATTAAACTTAACGACTGGCATGTATGCCAAAAGGCACACGCCTAATTTTTTCTTTGTCAGCAGGTCAGGTTTTCGGGTTTTGGTGGAATAAGGATAGTAGGACGATTCGTGCTTCAAGAGTGCATCAAACGATTACAAGTCTCGCTACGCATTTTTCGCCCCTGGCTGCGTCATGGGCGGCTGAGCTTCGGTAATAGAATTATCTAATCTTGCTATAGAATCCGACTTTAGACGACCGCTTCGTTCCGCTTCGCGTGACAAATTCAGGGATTGGTTTCGCGGCACGGCTTAGAGATTGACTTTGAGAGGGTTTTGGAGACTGGCTTTAGAGAAGGAATTTGTAATGAATATCAAAACGCATGACGGTACCGCCAATTTCGTGCCCGGCACCGTGCTCGATATCCACCATATCTCGCCGGCCCAGCTGGCGAGCCTCGGCATGGAAGAAATCGCCTTCGTCAAACCCGTGATGACCGAAAGCGGCCCCGCTTTTGCGATCCACGCGGCCGACGGCACCCCCATGGCGATCGCCTCCAACGCGCCGCTCGCCGCCGCGGCGATCATCCAGAACGACATGGTGCCGAGCCTCGTTCACTGAGGGCAGCACCTTTTACGTGCATTCGGGGCGGCGCCGGCTGAGGGCGGCGCTCCGGACGGCCCCCCGGCCCCAGCCAGGTCCCGCCGAGGCCAAGCAGGCCTGAGGCCATGACATCCCCGTCGATTCTGCGTATGTCAGAGGCATGACCGAAACGCCGATCGACCTTATCCGCAACTTCTCCATCATCGCCCATATCGACCATGGCAAATCCACCCTGGCCGACCGGCTGATCCAGCATTGCGGCGGCCTGACGGCGCGCGAGATGACCGAGCAGGTTCTCGACAACATGGATATCGAGAAAGAGCGCGGCATCACCATCAAGGCGCAGACCGTCCGGCTCGCCTATCCGGCGCAGGACGGCAAGACCTACGTCCTCAACCTGATGGACACGCCCGGCCATGTCGACTTCGCCTATGAGGTGAGCCGAAGCCTCGCCGCCTGTGAGGGCTCGCTGCTGGTGGTCGACGCCAGCCAGGGCGTGGAGGCGCAGACGCTCGCCAATGTCTACCAGGCGATCGACGCGCATCACGAAATTGTGCCCGTCCTCAACAAGATCGACCTGCCCGCCGCCGACATCCCTCGGGTCAAACAGCAGATCGAGGACGTGATCGGCATCGACGCCTCGGACGCGGTGGAAATCTCCGCGAAAACCGGCCTGAACATCGAGGGTGTGCTGGAGGCGCTCGTCACCCGCCTGCCGCCGCCGACAGGCGATGCCGAGGGCGCTTTGTCGGCCCTGCTGATCGATAGCTGGTACGACCAATATCTGGGCGTCGTGATCCTGGTGCGCGTGAAGAACGGCGTGCTGCGGCGCGGCCAGAAGGTGCGGCTGATGTCGACCGGGGCGGTCCATCCGATCGAGCAGCTCGGCGTGTTCACGCCCAAAATGCGCGCGGTGGAGACCCTCGGGCCCGGCGAGATGGGCTACATCACCGCCGCGATCAAAACCGTTGCGGATTGCAAGGTCGGCGACACCATCACCGATGACCGGCATCCGACGCTGGAGGCGCTGCCGGGCTTCAAGCCCTCCGTGCCCGTGGTGTGGTGCGGCCTCTATCCCGTCGATGCCGATGATTTCGAGAAACTGCGCGAGAGCCTCGGTAAGCTGCGGCTGAACGATGCGAGCTTTCACTACGAGGCGGAAACCTCGGCCGCCCTCGGTTTTGGTTATCGCTGCGGGTTCCTTGGCCTTTTGCATCTGGAAATCATCCAGGAGCGCCTGAGCCGCGAGTTCGACCTCAACCTGATCGCGACCGCCCCTTCCGTGGTGTACAAGATCTTCCGCACCAACGGCGAGATGGAGCTGTTGCACAACCCGTCCGACATGCCCGATGGCAGCGTCATCGACCATATCGAGGAGCCGTGGATCCGCGCGACCATCATGGTGCCGGACGATTACCTGGGCGCCGTGCTGACCCTGTGCAACGAGCGCCGCGGCCAGCAGGCGGACCTCACCTATGTCGGCAACCGCGCGATGGCCGTGTACCGGCTGCCGCTCAACGAGGTGGTGTTCGATTTCTACGACCGGCTCAAATCCATCAGCCGCGGCTATGCGAGCTTCGACTATCAGATCGAGGATTACGCCGACGCCGACCTCGTAAAAATCTCGATCCTGGTCAATTTGGAGCCGGTCGACGCGCTCTCCTTCATTGCCCACCGGGCGGCGGCCGAACAGCGCGGCCGGGCGATTTGCGGCAAGCTCAAGGACCTGATCCCCAAACAACTGTTCAAGATCGCGATCCAGGCCGCGATCGGCAGCCGGGTGGTGGCGCGCGAGACGATCAGCGCGCTGTCGAAGGACGTGACCGCCAAGTGTTATGGCGGCGATATTTCGCGCAAGCGCAAGCTGCTCGAGAAGCAGAAAGAGGGCAAGAAGCGGATGCGCCAGTTCGGCAAGGTGGAGATCCCGCAAAGCGCCTTTTTGGCGGCGCTGAAGATGGATGCTTGAGGTAGGGAGAAAGAGGTTCTTTTTTGAAAAAGAGAACCAAAAAACTTTTTTGGATTTGCCAACGGGCGTTTTCGACAGAGTGGGCGAAATTTTTTGCGGAGCTTTTTTCTAAAAAAGCGACCGCTTAGCTTGCACTTGAGCAATCTTCCGACTTTGGGTAAGCAGACGGAGCGCGGGAGAGATGGCCGAGCGGCTTAAGGCGCACGCTTGGAAAGCGTGTGTGCGTGAAAGCGTACCCAGGGTTCGAATCCCTGTCTCTCCGCCACGACCTATAGGCTGAGCTCGCGCTAAAGCCGGAGATTGCCGCTCAAAAGCTGCTGATAGAGCGCTTCGTCGCAGACACGGAACGACCCCTTTGTTCGGTCATAAAACCATACGAGGTCGCCGGCCGAGGGCGCGAAACCTGCGCGGGCTAGGCGATCCTTCTTGTACTTGAACGTACCGGTCAGATCGAGCGTTTGGCAAATCCGGACAAATAACGGTCTTGCATAATCGGGCAAATGACCTTCGACCTCCGCCAGCAGTGACGGCAGAGAAAAATCCTGGTCGACCGTGATGGCGGCCATGCCGGCGCGCCCCTCGACCGACGGGATCGGCACGCCGAAGACGACCGCTTCCCTAACGCCCGGACAGCCGCGCAGGACATTGGCGACCTCCTCCGTGGATACGTTCTCACCCTTCCACCGGAATGTATCGCCGAGCCGTTCGACAAAATAGTAGTAGCCCTCGGAATCCTCGCGCATCAGATCGCCGGTGCGGAACCACGCATCGCCCGGGGTTAGCACATCGAATAACACCTTGCGCGCCGACGCAGCGGTATCCGTATAGCCATCAAACTGGCGGGCCGGCATGGCGGCGGTGCCGGAGATTTTGCCTAACGCCTCGCCGATTTCATCGGCTTTGCACATGATGCAGAGACCGTCTCGATCGCGCAGGACCTCCCCGGTCTCGGGCGCGGTCCTGACCAGGACAACAGGAAAACTATGCTTGAGAAAGGCCGGAACATGGCCGATCGCACCTGGCCGGCCGGCGCAGTTATAGAGCGAGACGCTGCCTTCTGTCGCTGCATAGAACTCAATGATGCGCGGTATGTTGAAGCGGGCCTGAAACGGCTGCCAGACTGCGGGTGCCAGGCCATTTCCGCAGCAAAGCCTTAGCCTGTGCTCGGTCTCGCTCGGGCGGGGCGGCGCCTGCGTCAGATACCGGCAGAGCTCGCCGATGTAGAAAAAAATGGTGCAATTTTCATCGACGACATCCTCCCAGAACCGGCTTGCCGAAAAGCGTTCGCGGATCACCACCGCCCCGCCGCGCACGAGCGTGGCGCCGATGGCGACGATGCCGCCGGTGCTGTGATAGAGCGGCAGACAATTATAGAGCCGGTCGGTTGGTTTGACATCGAGCAACCCGGCGAACCAGAAGCTCCATTCGATGATGCGCGCATGGGTCAGCCGCGCTGCCTTTGGCAGTCCGGTCGTACCCGACGTATAGACCAGCAATGCGACGCTCTGCGGATCTAACGCTGGCAGGGCAGTGAGCTGTGGCGGGGCAGACAAAATGTCGTGGACCGCTAGATCGATCCGGGGATGGTCCGGCGCGCATTCGGCGTCACCGTGAATCCAATAGCGCATAGCGGCCGGAAGGCGCAGCATCGCCGCCTGCACGACCGGCAGAAAACATGCGGCAAAAACAAGATGAGATGATGCGGCCGCCGTCACGCAATGGACCAAGGCATCGGCCGCGAGCGATGTATTGAGCAGCGCGACGGCGCAGCCTGCTTGCGAAAGGCCAAGCCAGATGGCCGCATACTCTGCACTGTTATGCATGAGCAGGCCGACCGTCTGCCCAGGCCCCAGATCCTGCGCTAACGCCCAGCGCGCATAGCCGCTAACCCGCCCGCCAAGGGCCGCAAAACTGAGGCTCTGATGTTCGTCGCACAGCGCTTGCCGGTCCCCATGCGTTTGCGCGAGTTCATGACAAAGCGCGGGTAGTGTTGCATCCGGCCGGGCCTGCAGAACGCTTACCGATTCCAGAGCGCCAAGCCAGGATTGACGCTCAAGTTTCTGGGCGCTCGGCACGGCCATGTGTTAGTATGACGGCGGGGACGGCGGCAGGCGTTCCGCTGTGGCATCGGCGCGGGCTTGTTCCAGCGCCTCGACCACTGCCCGTATGTCATCGGCCGTCGTGCGTCCGTTTGTCACGCAGACACGCACAGCCTGTGATCCCTCAAAAACAGCCGTTGACACCCATGCGCTTCCGGATGCCACCACTCGCGTGACGATGTCGGCGGGCGCCACGGCCTCATTCGGCGGGATGGCGCAGACCACGGCGAGACCGGGATCGTTGCAGACCACCCAACCGCGGCTGGTGATCTCGTCTGCAAAGAGGCAAGCGAGGTCGACGCTTCTCTCTACATGGCCGGCCAGCCCCTGCCAGCCGCCGCTCGCAAGTGTCAGAAACAGGCGCAGGCCTAAGAAGCGGCGTGACCACTGCGCCGTTATCAGATACGGATCGATGCCGGCGGTGTGGGACGGCATGAAGCTTGTTCGAACATCGAAGGCTGCTGAAAGCGCGTCTTGGTGGGGTGTTAGAAAAACGCCGCATCCCATGGTCGCGGCGAGCCATTTATGCGCATCCAAGGTTATGGAGTCGGCTAACTCAATCCCGGCAATGCGATCGCGTAGACGGGGCGATGCGATCAGCGCGCCGCCCCATGCGGCATCCACATGATACCAGAGACGTTCCCGCTTTGCGATGGCGGCACAGGCCTGCAGCGGATCGACCATGCCCGCATTGGTCGTGCCGGCGGTGGCGACGATCATGAAGGGCACGTGGCCGTCTGCTTTGTCGGCTGTGATGGCTGTCGCGAGTGCTGCGTCATCCATCCGCCCGCTTCCGTCAGTCGCGATCTGGCGCGCGGCGGCTCGGCCGATGCCGGCCTGGTGGGCGAGCTTGATCCAGGCGAGATGGCTGTCGGAGGAGATGTAGAAAACGGGCTGACCGCTGAAGGCGCGGCTGCCAAACGCGGCAAAATCAGGCGTCTTCCGGGTTAGTGCGCAGATAAGTCCGGTGCCGTTAGCTTCCGAGCCGCCGGAGGTGAAGTGCCCGCCGGCCTTAGCGCCGAGACCGAGACGTACTGCTAGCGCCCGAGCAACATGTGCCTCGATCGCGACCGCGGCGGGAGATGTTGTCGCGGATGCCAGTTGCGGATTGAACGCGGCGGCGATCCGGTCCGCGCATTGCGCCGCGAAAGCGGGCGCCGGGTTGAACAGACCAAGGTATTTTGGATGGGTGATATGGACCAGACCGTGTTCCATGGCGGCGATCGTCCAGTCCAAGAGCTCGCCGGTTTCCACGGAAGCTTCGAAGTCAAATTGATCGAGTGTGGCGCGCCACTGTTGATCCGCATCGTCGGCGGCCACCGGTCCACCCTCAACGCGTTGTTGTGCTGCCAGCAGACATTCGGTTAGATAAGTCTCCCACCGCTGCCGTTCGGCCGCCGAAGGAAAGAGCGCCGAGTTTCGGCCGACGCCAACGCCCATCACGTCGTGCACTGAGAAACCATTTGCGCGGTGTGGTGTTCTTGTGGCGCGATCAAGCTCAGCCACCCGGCCATGAGACGCGCCGCTGCATCGTGCCAGGGATGGTCGAGCGATCGCTCGGAAGCCAGCTTCAGGCGGGTGAGTTCGTTCTTCATGATGCTGGGATCGACATCATTGGTGAGCACCGGTGCCCCTTGCCCAAGATCGCCGAGATAATTCTCAGGCCAGCACGGCGGATTTGGGCTGCTTCCGTCGATGAAACGCCTTACATCGCGGCTATATTCGCTGAGCAAGACTTCCGGCCCATATTCAGGATGGCCCTGTAGAAACACAAATTCGCTAACGCCATGCCGTTTTGAAAAGATATCGGCATTCAGCTGCGGGGAGCTGGCTAGGATATGATAGCCGCCCGCACGCAGTGACATTTCATCGAGCGTGTTGTGGCGTGAATGCGGTACAACCCACTGATCGGGCATGCCAGCCACAAGACGATGGTTTGCGGTTTTGTAAGTTGTGAAGACGCCGGATAGTTTCTGAGCAAGCGGCCTGCGCGCGATGCCATCGATGCACCAGACCGCCGCATGCGCCGCAAAGCATGAAAACATGACGGACTTTGTATGTTGCGCGCCCCACACGACCACTTGCCTCAGCAACGCAAGCAGAGGTTCTTCAGCGATCGAACCCGCTCTGGGCTCCGCGCCCGTTACGATCAGGCCATCGAGATGAGACTCCCAGAGTGCGTCCAGCGGCTGATGTGTTCGCGTTGTTGACTGTTTGGCGCTCGGGACAGTATCTGCAAAACATTGCAACCGAACATTGATGCCTTGCGAATACGTCTGCAAAAGTGCGCGATACTCTGCCTCCGTGCGATGTGCGGCCGCAGCAGGCATCAGGTTTACTAATCCTACTGTGACGGTTCTTTCAGCCCGACCCAGATGATTGCGGCGCGTGATGCAGAGCTCGAAATGCACCGGCTGACCTCCGTTAGCCAGCAAGTTCTACGGCCCTGGAAGCAGTTTCACTCTGCGACGCCATAAGCGCTTGGCCGATGTCCTCAAGAATATCGTCGATATGCTCGATCCCGACACTCAGCCTGATCATCTCCGGCGTCACGCCCGCCTGACGTTGTTCCTCCGCAGTCATCTGCCTATGCGTGGTTGATGCTGGATGGCAGGCCAACGACTTAGCGTCACCGAGGTTAACGACGCGTTTGACGAGGTTAAGCGCGTTGTAGAAGGCCTTGCCGGCAGGCGCACCGCCGCGCAGACCAAAACTGATGAGCGCACAAGCTTGTCCGCCCAAATATTTCTGCGTCAGACGAAAATAGGGGCTGTCGGCGAAACCGGCATAGTTGACCCATTCAACGTAGGGATTGCTGCGTAGCGCCTCGGCGACGGCCCGCGCGTTTTGCACGTGGCGTTCGATGCGTAATGCGACTGTCTCGACCCCTTGCAGCAGCATAAACGCGTTCAAGGGAGCAAGCGCGGCACCAGTCGTCCGGAGCGAAAAATTACGAATGCGTTCGACGTACGCCGTTGCACCAAAATGGTCTGCGTAGATGAGGCCATGATAGGAGGCGTCGGGTGTCGTTAGAACACTGAAGCGCTGGGCGTGGCGCGCCCACGGAAAGCGGCCACCATCGATGACGGCGCCGCCGAGCGTTGTGCCGTGTCCGCCAAGATATTTGGTAAGCGAGTGAACAACGATATCGGCACCATGCGCGATCGGCTGCAGCAGGATCGGGGTCGCCACCGTGTTGTCGACGATCAAGGGGACACCGTGCTGGTGTGCGATGTCGGCGAGTGCTGCGATGTCACAGACGTTACCTGCCGGATTGCCGACGCTTTCGCAAAAAACGGCAACGGTCGACGCATCAATTTGCGCGGCTATATCCGAAGGGTGATCCGATGCCGCCAACCTTGCGCTCATACCAAGCCGCGGCATTACGTGTGTGAACAAGGTGTGGCTTGTACCGTAGAGTTGCGGAACAGAGACGATGTTACTGTCGGGCGCTATAATCGCCAAGAGCGCGGCGTGCAAAGCCGCTTGCCCGGAGCCGAAGCAGACCGCGCCAACGCCACCTTCCAATGACGCGAGGCGCTCTTCCAGAACCCGCACCGTTGGGTTGCTAATCCGGCTGTACCGGAAGCCGGCCTCCTCGAGGTTGAACAACGCAGCTGCGTGCTCGGCACTATCAAACTCAAAAGAAGCCGTCTGATAAATCGGCACGGCACAAGACCGTGTTGCGGAATCGCCGCCGTAGCCGCCGTGGAGTGCGATGGTCTCAGCCCGCATCGTTAGCCTCCGGGATCAAAAAGTTAGCCAGAATTTTCAGAAGCGAGACTCCAACGTCGTCACGATCAGACGCGAACGAACGTAACTGTATCGTGCCGTAAATGCAATCCGGTGATCAAAGTAGACGATACAACCTGACGTATGTTGCGGCTTTGAACGGTGTAATTATCGGTGTGCATCATCACCGGGACCAAAAGGGAAGTGCCACAATCTCTCCGTGCGTATCCGTTAACAAAGCGCCACTTCGCCGCGCACAGCGCAACAAATTACGCAATAAAATCCTAAAAAAATAAAAAAATATTTGGGAAAGCAATAAAATAAAGAGGCGCGTCGGTGTTGGTATATTGACTCGTCGAGTTGGTTTTCGGATTGTGCGGACTAACTTGGTCGCGTACGCGTCGACGGAAACGCGCGGGTTTATGGATCGGTATACTGCTTTGTAAGGGGCTGAATGATGGTTGCGCGGAGCTCTTCAGGCATAACAAAAAACGAAGCCGCAATTGCCGAGATATGCAATCTGGCATGGCCTAAGGCGACAGAGCAGGACGTGATTGCCGCTGCTTGGGCCTATTATTATTTTTCCGTGCAGTTCCGAGAAAACCTATGCCTTGCCTGTGATATGTTTCCCTCTGATGAGGCGCTAATGAGGCTGTTCGCAGAGGAATGCGACACCAGCAATCTGTCCCCATTTCCTGGCGTTGCGCTGCCAGGCGAGAGGCTTAATCATGACGAGTTCATGCGCCGCGTCTTGGAGAGCTCAGCGGTCCCGCAGAACGTGATTGTACACTATCAGGACGCCGGTGAACGGTATCTGGGAAAAGTGCGCGCCATCGACCCGGAGGTGCGCGCGCTCAGCATGGCAAGCTTCGAGGACGGCGGATTGGAAGCCGTGTTCAAAGCTATGCTTCAATCAGGTGATTATGATCATGTGGTTGTCAAAGGATTTCGTTTTTTCTTGTTGGAGCATATTCGCTTTGACAGTGATCCTGAGGCCGGACATGGCAGCCTAAGCCGGCATCTCGCGCTCGATGATCGTGTTGCAGAGTTGTGGTTGTTGTTTAAGGACTTGCTGCTTGAAATCAACCCAAGGCTGGCGACGGACGGGGCCGGGGAGCAGGTGTCTGTCATGGCGCTGGTCTGAAGGTGTGCTGCGGTGACTAACATACGTGAAACCATCGTCACGCAAATCTCGCTCATTGCCAAGCAGCAGAAAAAAACGCTGGCGCCATTGCGAGATGATGTGGCTTTAGCTGATACGGGACTTGACTCCTTGTGCATAGCCATTCTCGTTGCGGCACTCGATGATGAACTCGATATCGACCCGTTCTCGACGGGCAAGTTGTCGTCCTTTCCGGTTACCTTGGGCGACTTCATCACCCTCTACGAGCATGCTGCAGTCTGAGATATCGCTATGGTGCGAGATCAAGCGAGTTGCACCGCTGGCCGGGCGCTTTCTCGCCGATTGCGAGCGGAGGCTGCAACTTCATGAGTTGGACGGCCGGACATTCCTGCAAAATGAGTGCGAGGATTTTCGGAACAAATCGGTCATCCTGCATATGACGGGCCCTATGGCCACTGCCCTCGCATTGATCGAACTTGATGGCCTGGCCCGCCGTCTGATCCTTTGTCCGCCGGACATGACGAGGGCCCAGCTTGCGGATGCCATTGCCGATACGCAGCCTGATCTTTTGCTGACTGACGATGTTGAATTTATTGGCTTGCCAAATCTCCCGGTTGCACATGGCTCGTTAGCTTTGTGCGATGCGCCGATATCGCCGGTCCGAGACATTGTCTCGCAATGGCTACTTTTTACATCCGGCACGACAGGTAGGCCGAAGGCCGTCATCCATGATCTAACAAGCCTGACCGCGCCATTGCGCACGGCACCCGTCATGCCCGATGCGGTGTGGAGCACGTTTTACGACATCCGGCGTTATGGCGGGCTGACAATTTTTCTGCGTGCTCTCCTCGGTGGTGCATCGATGGTATTCTCGCAAGCCAGCGAGGCCGTTTCTGCGTTTTTGCATCGCGCCGCGGCCGATGGCGTGACCCATATTTCAGGTACGCCGTCGCATTGGCGTCAGGCGATGATGAGCGGCGCCACAGCATTTTTTCATCCACGTTATGTCCGGTTATCCGGCGAGCCGGCGGACCAGGCGGTACTTGATACCCTAACAAGCGCGTTTCCCACGGCCACGGTATCTCACGCCTACGCCTCGACGGAAGCCGGGGTTGCCTTCGACATCCGCGATGGGCTCGCAGGGTTTCCGGCCGTGATCCTGGAAGGTGGCGATGGTGGGCTGGATTTCATGATCAAGGACGGCACGCTTCGCATCCGTTCGCCCCGAACCGCCACGCGGTATGTTCGCGATGATCTCGCTCTGCATGATGACGCTGGCTTTGTCGACACCGGCGATCTCGTTGAACGCCGCGGCGACAGATATTTTTTTATTGGGCGTCGCGAAGGCTTGATCAACGTCGGCGGCTTCAAGGTTCATCCGGAGGAGGTCGAAGCCGTCATCAACCAACATCCCGCAGTTAGTATGTCTCTTGTCAAAGGACGGAAAAATCCGATCACGGGCGCGCTGGTGGTTGCCGACGTTGTGCTGCGTCCCCTCGATGCGAGCGCGGCCGTGGATCGTGACGCCATCATAGCTGAAATACTGGCGGCCTGCCGCGAAGCCCTGCCTGCCTATAAAGTGCCAAGCCGCATCGACAACGTGGTGTCATTACCGCTGACGCCGGCCGGAAAACTGCTTCGTACCCATGGCTAGCGTGCTGGTGACCGGCGGAAGCCGGGGCATCGGACTTGGTATTGCCGTCCGTCTGGCCAATTCCGGATTTCATGTCATCGCGATTGCCCGTCATCGGAACGAACAACTCGACGCCGCGATGTCGCAAATAGAGGCGTCAGGTAATGGCGCGCTGCGCTTCGCGGCCTTCGACCTGGCCGACCTGCAAGAGATACCATCGTTCGTCAAGTCATTACGAAAGACCTTCGGCACGCCCTATGGTCTGGTAAATAATGCCGGCCTTGGGACTGCGGGCATGTTGGCCAACATGGCGGATGAGCAGATCGAGCAGCTGATCAATATGAACATCCTATCGCCCATCGTGTTTACCAAATATGTAGTGCGTAGCATGATGGTTACCGGGCAGGGGCGTATCGTGAACATCTCCTCGGTGGTCGCCGCTGCCGGCTATTCCGGTCTCTCAGTCTATGGTGCTACGAAATCATCGCTCACGGGCTTCGCGCGCGCCCTGGCCCGCGAGGTGGGTCAGCTTGGTATCACCGTAAACAACGTTGCACCCGGCTTTATCGATACAGATCTAACGCAGGACCTCGAACGCAGTCACCGCGACCAGATTATCCGCCGAAGTGCGCTGCGCCGCATGGCCGAGATCGAGGATGTGGCGGACGCCGTTGACTTTTTGCTGAGTGCGAAGGCCAAAAACATCACCGGCACGACAATCACGGTGGACGCCGGAAACACGGCTTGATGACTAGGCGGCCTCAACCTCCGCGACGGCTGCTGGTTCTGCCGTCGGAGACGTCATTTGTGGTGCGGTCGCGTCCATAAAGTTGAGCATACATGCCGCCGCCATATGACGAGAGGCTTCATGCGCGATCAGATGGTCGAGACCGGGTAATACCTGCAACACGACGTTCCCGCCCCAAACACGATCACCAAATTCCTGCTCGACTGCGCCGAGACCAAGATCGTTCTCGCCGAACAAGAGCAAAATGTGAGTGCGGCGCTGCATGAGCATCGCCATATTGCGCTGCCCGGCGGTCATCTGGATTTGACCGCGTCCCGGGATCCAGCGAGCGGGAGACCAGGAGGCGTTGACTAGTGTCGTCGCGAAGCGCTGCAACTGCCCACGCAGCACACTGCCGGATTTCGCCAGTTTGGTTTGGGCCATTTTCCACGAGTTTAGTTTCAGTAACTCCGCGGCAAAGTGTTTCAAAGGCATGTTGCGGTGCCTGATGAAATCGATCCGCTCGCCGCCGGCCCAAGCGAATACTGGGATATTTACGAGAAGCAGGCGGTCCAGCCGCGTATCTGCGACCGCGGCGTGCATGGCGTGATACGCGCCGGCGCACAAGCCATAGGCTGTGAAATGATTAAAACCGAGGGCGGCCAGAATGTCGATCGCGGCACCTATATCCGCCGATCGATCAAGATCGAGGAGCGGGCTCAGGAATGTTTCCTGGCCGCGCGGACCGGTGCTGTCGCCCAGACCCGCGAAATCCAGGCGCAACGAGGCAACGCCGTGAGTGGCGAGGCGGCGCGCAAACTCGACATTGAACCGGCCGGGACCATGCCGCGGGTCGCGTCCGGCATTCACGATGATCACGGCCGATTTGCAAGTCTCTCGCTCAGGCTGGCACAGAATCCCGAAAAGTTGTCCGGCCTCCCCGAAGAATAGCGGCGTTTCCACGCAAGCCTCAGGGTGTAGAACGATCTTTTCGCGCCGATAAGGCCGGGCACCGATATGATCTGTCGATGGCGTCGCCTGCCTCACCCAATCGATCACGGCTTGAAAATCGGGATGGCCTTTGTCGTCCTCAACGTTCAACGTCAATAACGGTTCGAGCCCGGCAAATCCGGCGCACGTGATGTCAGCACCTTGCTGTCCCCAAGCCTCACAGCACGCGTCGGTCGGGCGGCTTGCAGATTGCAGGAACATCGCGATTTTGAGGGAGACCGGAAGAACCACGTTCCGCAGATCGACGTGGCTGATCGATCGAACGGTCGCCTTGTTGAAACAGAGTTCCTGAAACCGGACGCCCTCTTCGAGCGGCGGCAGATGAGGGTCATGCAACTGCGCCTCGATCCAGATCTGACGCAGAAACGACTGGCCCTTGATAACGGGCGAGACCAGGATGAGACCGGCGATATCGCGCCGCTTGGCCGCGACCATGGTGGCGATGCCAGCGCCGATGCGCAGGCCGTAGAGGATGAGTTTTGTGGCGCCGGTTCTCAGCCGCAGCGTGTCCGCTGCCTGGTCGGCGGCGGCCAGCCAGATCGACCAGAGATCAATATCGGCGTCGGGGCCAAAGCCTGCGACGTCGCAGGAATCTCCTGTGTTGGGATAGTCGAAACGCATCACCGGATAGCCGGCTTGCGCTAACTGGTCGGCGAGCAGGCGATGCGCGTGATGCGCGTTGAGCGCGTCGTGATTGAGCCCGGTGCAGATGAGGATAGCGGTATCGCCGGTTCGCACGCCGCCATCATGTAGCCAGCCAAAACAGCCGTTGAACGTTATCGGGTTCGCCCGTCCGCCGGTCTCATGCCGGTCATTCGGCGCCGAAAGACCAGGGCGGGTGGTCTCGGAAAGCGCGATCACTCCAGAAACCTCCACGGCGCAAGCTCTATTCCGGTACGCCTTCGTTCAGTACGGGACATTCGATACAGTTAGCCGGAATGTATGCCCGATTCAAGAAAATGGCGGGAGGAAAATGACGTCCACGCGCTTGTGCGCTTTCAACCTCCGCGGAAGATGGGTATCGTTAAATGCGAGCGCACTCCACGAGGTATGATGACGCATAAGTACGACGATGACACAGCGGGAAGCCGCACGGTCGAAGGCCAATCGGCCAAGGGCGTGTTGTGGGTGACCGCGGAAATGATCGGCGTGCAGGGCACCTCGTTCGTCGTCTTCGCCGTCATGGCGCATTATGTGCAGCCGCGGGATTTTGGCCTCATCAGCATCTGTTATTTCGCGATCCAAAGCCTCGAGATGCTGATCCTCTATAACATCGCGACGGTGGCGTTTCGCCGCCAGAAGGTCGTCGCCGTCGAGTTCACCACCGCGTTCTGGATCACGATGGGCATGGCAGTGCTCTTGTGCATCGCCCTGCTCGCCAGCGCGCAGCCGGCGGAGACGCTGTTCCATGCGCCGGGCCTTGCGGATATTTTGCAGGCCATGAGCGGGATTCTCCTGTTCATCGGGCTGTCGCGCACGCATGAGGCTTGGCTGATCCGGCATTTCCAGTACAAGTCAATGAGCCTGCGCGGCATCGCCGGCGCGGTCGTCGGCGGCATTGCCGGGGTGCTCCTCGCGATCCACGGTTTCGGCGTCGAGGCGCTGGTCGGCCAGCAGCTCGTCACATCGATTGTGTCCACAACCCTGCTCTGGATGGTTTGCCCATGGCGACCCGGTTTCGAATTCTCCATTCCCGCCGCGCGGAGAATATTGTCGTTTATGCTGCGGATGCTGCCGAACGACTGCGTCAACGCAATCAACCAGAACTGCGATACGTTTCTCGTCGCATTCTGTTTTGGCCCGGCGAGCGCTGGGCTCTATAACGTCGGCAAGCGTGTGAAGCTCGCACTGCAACTGATGGCGGGCACGCCGATCAGCGCGATCGGCCTGCCGGCGCTGGCCGAACTTCAGAACAACCCGACCCGCCTGCGCGCGGGCGTGCTGCGATCGCTCACCGTCATCAGCGCCATCTGCTGCCCGATTTTTCTTGGCGCGTCCGCGGTCGCACCGGATGCGATCATTGTCTTGTTCGGTCCGCACTGGACGGCGGCAATCCCGATCATGCAGCTTCTCTCGTTCAGCGGATTGGCGTTGGTGTTCATGACGTTCGCCGACAATGTGTTCGTGCTGAAAGACCGGACGGTCTGGTGCCTCTGGGTCTGTGTCTCTTACGCGCTTCTCGCCGTCATCGCGCTGCTCATTCTGTCGCGGCTGCACTCTAGCTTGCTGGCGCTACCTTTCGTTTTGCCGTTCGCCGTGGTGTTTCCCCTCTCCATGAGGTTGATGGCAAGGCTCATCGGTCTTCCGTTGCGCCGCTTGGTCATCGCCATCATCCCAGGTTTCAGCGCCGGTCTTGTCATGTTCGCTGGCGTGCTGTGGGTGGCGGCTCACCTCGCCGCCGAGCCGGCGATCATTCGCCTCGCTTTGCTCTGTGGCTTCGGGATCATCAGTTACATCCTGGCGCTCGTATTGTTGTCGCGCAACACGGCGTCGCTCCTGCTCGAGATGCTCACGCATATCGGGCGCCGCGACGTGGAAGTAACGGCGTCCCCGCGCGCGGTTAGTCCGCGCTCACCGCCGCAACAGCGCCAAGCGCCTGGTCGGGCTCCAGGCGCGCGGCGCTGAACCCGCGCGGGATCGCCGCGGCCAGGGCAAGCCCGGTTTTGAGGGACTGGGTTTTCAACATCCGCACGCTGCCGATCAGCGCGAACGTCAACACGAACGGCACGGCGCCGATCCAGCCGCGATGTTTCAGGATGTAGTAGGCGGTGCATTCAAAGCGCGTGATGTCGCTCTGCAGCCGGTCCCGCTCACGCACGCCACCGGAGGGTGCCGATAAGTGCACGATTTCGGCTGCCGGTTCAAAAACAATCCGCCAGCCGGCGTTGCGAATGCGGGTGGAAAAATCGGTCTCTTCGAGAAATTTGAGCCGCCGGTCGAACGCGCCGGCCTGCCGGACCGCGGCCATCCGAAAGCTCATGTTCGAGCCTTTGACGGATCCGACAGTCACGCGCTTATGGCCGAACAGATTGAAAATGGTCCGCCCGCTCCATGCGACATGGCAGGCGGTCCGGCGCGCGTTGATACGCAACAGGCGCTCGACATGGCGCCCGGTCACGCCGCCGGTATCGGGCGCGTCATACGCCCGCACATGGGCGCCGATAAAATCGCGGCTCAACAGCAACACATCGTCATCGACAAACAGCACGATCTCCGCGCGCGTTCGCGCCAACCCTTCGTTGCGCGCATTCGATGGCCCGCGCGTCGTCAGGTGCAGATAGTTCAGCCGCGGATCGCCGATTGCCCGGATATAGGTGATATTGGCGTCGCGGTCCGGCGCGTCGGACTGGTCGATCACCCAGAGTTCGAAGTCGTCGAAATTCTGCAGACGAAACTGCGCGACGGTCGCTTGCAGGACGGCCGCGCGGTTGAATGTCGGGATGACGATGCTGACCGCGGGAGCCGCCGACGGCGTGCCGCCTGTTTTCGAAAAAGCCGATGCCGGCTCTGCCAGAAGCGGCGCCGGCATCGCGGTCAAAAATAGCGTTCCGAAATGGTGACGACATCGCCTGGTGCGAGTGTCGAACCGGCACCCACGGTGCCCTGTACCGGTTGTCCGGCGGGCTCCCCGCTGCTGCGCCAATCGGTCGCCTGATCCTGCACGGCGCGGTAGGTGAACCCGCCCGCCAGCGCAACGGCGTCGAGCGTCGTCATCCCCGGCGTGTAGGGATATTGCCCCGGACGGTTAACCTCGCCCAGCACCGAGATCGGCCGGTACTGCGCGATCTGGATCGACACGCTCGGATGGCTCAACAGTTTTTGCTGCTGCAGCGCATCGGCGATATGGGCCGTGAGCTGCGCGGCCGTCAGCCCGGAGGCGGGCAGGGGGCCCAGCAGCGGGAACGCGATCGTGCCGTCCGCGCCGATCGTGAAGGTGTTCGTCAGTTGCGTTTCATCATAGGTGATCACGCGGATCTGGTCGCCGGGGGCCAGTTTATAGCTCGCGACATCGGGCGAGGGCAGCGGCGGCAGGCTGCTCTGCGGTGCTGCGCAGGCGCTGGCCAGCAGCAGAACAGCGGGTGTCAGCCAGCGCAACGTCATGACATCCAAAGCAGGCGGCCGGCGGTCGCGGGGAGCGGAACGAAAGTCAGACTTCATTTTATACATCCTAGAGCAGCCAAATATTCGTAACGTTTAGTCAGTCAGCCGGATGCCGACCAGAAAATTATTGCTGGAAAAATCCTGCCCGGCGGCAGCGGCACTGGTCGTTGGCACGCCGCCCGACGCCCGGTTGAGGGTGTAGCCGTAGCTCAGCGTCGCGTTCACATAGCGGTTGAAATTCCACACAGCGCTCGCCCCGGCATTCAGCTGCGTCTGCGAGATCGTGCCTGCCCCGGCGAGGGCCGCGCGGGAATTCGCCCGGGCCCCTTCGGCGTAGCCCGAGAGAAATACGTTGCGGCGGAGCTCGTGGTCGAGTTCGATCCGCCCGTCGAGCAGGTCCTGGTCGCGCGCGAAGGGCGAGGTCGGGTCGTCCAGCCGGTGCACGCCGGTGACGGTGATCTCATCCAGCGGGGTCGGGCTCCAGATCGCGCTGAGCTCGAAGGTCGGTGTGGTGACGGCCGGGGTCGTGTGGTCGGAAAAACTGCGATGCTCGAAGCCGAACAGGACGCGGTACTGCACGATCCGCTCGCCGCGTATGTCGAGGCCGGCATAGCCCGCGACATCCGCGTAGTTGTCGGCGCCGTTTTTGTCGAACTGGGCGATTGAAGGACGCAGGATCAGCACGGCCGCATCGCCGGGTGCGGCTTCGAAGCGGCCGGTGAGGCCGGCACTCTCGACGCGGTGGGAGAGGGTTTGATACGCCTGCGCGTCGCCGGCGCCGCCCGCGCCAAAGCCGTAATGCTCGAACTCGGCGCTCGGCGTGAGGCTGAAGCGGCCGAACAGTTTTGTATACGCGGCCTGGGCGTCGTCGACCGAAAATGGCACCGGTGTCTGGATGCCGATGGCGCCGAGGCTGGTCGCGGCCAGATGCATCGAGCGGTGCTGGTAGGAGAGCAGGAGTATGTCATCGCCGAGGTTGAAGGAGCCCGAGATGCCGGTCGCCCAGTTGGTGTAGCTGGCGCCGCCTTTGTTCAAAAACCGCAGGTCGTCGACGCTGAACGACACGTTCAGGCTGTTGCGCGTCCAGTCGGAATTGGCAGCGAACGACGCCCGGGTTTCGACCTCCGCGCTGCCCGAGTTGGCGGTGCCGAGCGTGTTCGAATCATAGCCGCCCGAGAGGTCGAGCTCGGGGCGGATCACGAAATCGCCGACTTCGACGCCGTTGGGCAGGGCCTGATCCTCGAGGCGGTCGCCGACGAGCTCGCTGTCGTTGAGTTCGTAGCCGGGAATGTCGGGCGGGAAGAACTGCGAGATCAGCTGCGTGCGGGCCGTCCCCACCGCTGCGAGAACCAGCACGAACGCGCCCAGAATGGCGCCTAGGGTGCGGCGGCCGTGGTTGCGTCCGAACAGCCGGACGAAGCTATGCGGGCTTGCGAGGTTCATGGGTTAAACGCGCCGTCCCATCGCTGCGGGGGCGGGGTATCGCCGCTGCAGCCTCGCCTGATAGATGCCGCCGTAGCGCCGTGCGACCTGCTGCCAGTCGTAATGTTGGACGGCGTTCTGGAGCCGCTGCCTTTGTGCCGTGTAGGCGGCATCGGGCAGCAGCCGGCTTTCGATAAGTGCCGCCACGGCCTCGGGTGCTTCGGGCGCGAGGATGACAATTTCGGGTGCCAGCTCCTGCAGCCGGCGGAACGGGGCGATGTCGCTCAGCAGGGGCAGGAGTCCGGCGGACATCGCTTCGACGGCGGCGAGGCCGAACCCCTCATAGCGGGACAGGCTCGCGAAGAAACTCGCCTGGCCGCATTGCGCGCGAAGCTCCTGATCGCTCGGGTCCCGCACGAAATCGACCGCGTCTGCCACACCGCAACAGGCGGCCGTCTCGGCCAGCGCGGCAAAGGTCTGGTCGCCTTCGCCGCCCGCGATGATCAGCCGCCAGTCTGGGTGGTGTACGCGTAGCGCCGCCAGGAGGGGCAGGAGGTCGGCGACGCGTTTATGCGCGGTCAGGCGGCCGAAACAGATGATCGTCCTGGTCTGCCGCGCGGCCGCGGCACCGGCGAACTTGTCCTGGTCGATGCCATTTTCAACCAGGGCCAAGCGGCGCGCGCAGGCCTGCGCGAACATTGTCCAATCGCTCTGGCTGCACGCGACGACCTGGCCATAGGCCAATGCCGAGAGGCGGGTCAGGGTGTTGAACCACAGCGTTTTCAGGGCGCTGAACCGCGTTGTGTGGAAAAAGCCGCCATGCGTCGAGGCGATCATCGCGCGCCGATGGAAAATCCAGGTGAGTGCCAGAAAATCGAAGAAGAAGTCGATCGCGTGGACATGCACGATATCGGCATCGCGCAGCGCCGGCAGCACGCCCGGGGCGAGCGGGTAGCGCGAAGAGCCCCGCCAGGGCAGGCGCGTCACCGGCAGGCCGGCGACGATCTCGGTCGCGGCGAGCTTTGCTGGCTTGCCGAAAAGCCGGTCCAGGGTGACGATCCGCACGTCCATGCCGAGCGTCTCGCTCTGCGCCCGCGCGAGGCTGAGCACGGCAGACTCGAGGCCGCCGACCGCGGGGCTGAACTGCCGGACGATATGCACAACCTTCAAGCTGCGCCTCAGCTGCCGTAGAGCTGGTTGATCAGCCTGAACTCGCGCCGGCTGTATTCGCCGTTGAAATCCAGCGTCGCCTCCTGGTCCACCATCGAGACCACGAGGCCCGCGACCCGCGCGCCGTAGCTGCGCAGGCGCTCCAGCGAGGCCGTGATGGATTGCCGCGAGCTGAACTGCCAGCGGCAGACGAAAACGGTCTGGTCGGCGAGGCTGCCGAGCACGAGGCCGTCGACCATGGCGAGCAGCGGCGGGCTGTCGATCACGATCATGCTGTAGTTTTGCTTGAGGCCCTCCAGCAGCCGGCGCAGCTGCGCGATGTCGACCGTGCCGAACGAACGCGCGGAGGCGCTGCCCGCGGTGATGAAGGCCAAGCCGGTGTCGGGGTCGCTCTGCACCACCTCGCCGATGGTCGCCTCGCCGGCCAGCACGTCGGTCAGGCCGGCGACGTAATGCAGGGACACGTCGCGCATCAGCGTGCCGCGGCGGTGGTCGCCGTCGACCAGCAGCACATTCTGCCCGGATTTCTGCATGGTCAAAGCGAGCCACGTCGCGATCGTGCTTTTGCCCTCGAGGGCGCCCGCCGAGGTGACCAGGATGGTCTGCGAGCGCTCATGGTCGCCGGCCCGCATGGCGAGCGAGGCGGCGAGGCCGCGCATCGCTTCGCTGGTGCGCGAATACGGGTCCTCGACGACATGGCGGGCGACCGTCCCGAACAGGTTGGGCAGCAGCGGCAGCGTGGCGAGCAGCGGCAGCTGCACGCTGGCGCGCAATTCATCGGCCTGCGCGAAGCCTTGCGTCGCCCGGTCCTTCGCCAGCACCGCCACCGTCCCGGCGACGAAGGCGAGGAACAGGGTGCCGAGGCCGAATTTCAGCTTGTTCGGCGCTGCCGGCGATAGCGGCACATCCGCCGCGGAGACGACGCTCACCGGCGGCTGCAGGTACAACGAGCGGTCCATGGCGTCGTTGGCGTGCTGCAGGAAGGTCTGGTACTCGGCGCCGAGGCTGGCCGCCCTGGCGCTCAGGACCGCATATTCGGCATCCTCCGGCGCTTCGTTGACCGCTTCGGCGCGCAGCGCATCGAGCCTGGCGCTGAGCTGCCGAACATCGCGCCTGGCCGACGCGAGGTTCCCCCGGATCGAGGACAGGGCGCTGCCGGTCTGGCCGTTCAACGTCGCCTTTGTGTGCGCGATCTGCAGGTCGAGCGCCCGGATTTTCGGGTAGTTGGGGCCAAATTCGGCGGCCAGCTGGTCACGGGCGTTTTCGAGCTGGATCAGCGTGTCCGCCGTCGAGGCCAGCATCGGCTGCGCCGGCATTGCCACCACGGCGGAGGCATCGCCGCTCAGGGCGGCGTCGTGCAGCGTGCCGTCCTGCGATTGCGCACTGTCGAGCTGCGCCTGCGCGACCGCAAGGTTGGCGGCGACGGTCGCGACCTGCTGCTGGACCAGCGGCTCGCTCGAGGTCGCGGTCGTGACGATCGTGAGGTGGTGGCTGGCCGTGAAATCATCCGCCTGGTCGCGGGCTGCGAGCCAGCTCTGCTTGAGCGTGGCGGTGCGCTGGTTGAGCCAGTCCGCCATGCGGTCCGCATCCGCGCTCTGGCGCGTGAGCGACACCTGCTGGTAGGCCTGCACGACCGCGTTGGCGAGGTTCGCGACGCGCACGGGGTCCGCCCCCTCCACCGTCACGTCGATCACCCTTGAATGCGGTTCCGGCATGACCGTCAGGTTTTTGAGAAAACCGTAGATCTGGGCTGCCTTGAGCTCGGACGGGCTGAGGGGTGCGGGGCAGATGACATGGAGCCCGAGAGCGCACAGCCGCTTGCGCAGGGATGGCCGGGGTGTCGGCTGCGGGACCGCCGCCAAGGCGGCCGCGGCGACATCGCTCGACTGCATCATCGAGGCGACCGTCAACGGCCAGTCATCTTCCTGTGTCGGATCGGCGATGGGGGCGCCATCCGTCGGGATCTGGTTCGCGGTGGCGAGTGCGACCGTCACGGTCGCCCGGTAGGTCGGCGGCAGCACTGCCAAGGTCGTGAAACCGACGAGCGAGATCACGCCGAAGCAGGCGAGGAACAGCCGCTTGTTGCGGCGCCCCGCGCGCAGCACCTGCCGCAGCGCCGCATCGAAGCTGGCGGTCTCAACGGCGGGGGCTGCGGGCATCAGGTGCGGATATTCACTCATTGTCTCGCTCGGGGTTGATCATGACGCGTCAGAGATGAAGGGTTCGTGGCATGCACGTCGACGGGGGCGGTTGCCGACCCGCAGACCCGGAACCGCAAGGCGTAGAAGGCGAAGGCCGGCAGCCCGAGCAGATAGCGCCGCCAGAGCCGGCGCGGCTCGCGCAATAGGCGGATCAGCCATTCGAGCCCGAGATCCGCGACCCAGCGCGGCGGGCGCCGGACCCGGCCGGCGGCATGGTCGACCAGCGCGCCGGCCGTGATCGCGACACCGCTGTCAAGCCGGCCGTAATGTTCCCACAGCCAGCGCTCCTGCCGCGGCATGCCCATATTCACCAGGATGATGGTGGGCGCTGCGGCGTTGATGAGCGCCACCACCGCTTCGGACTCCGGCGACTGCGGCGACATATCGAAATATCCGTGCTGGATGCCGGCGGTCCGCACGCCGTAGAGCGCCTCGAAGCGCTGCGCCGCAATCGCGGCCGTCGCCGCCTCGCCGCCGAGCCAGAAGACAGAGGCATCGGCGCCCAGGGTTGCTAACACGGTGCCGATCCATTCGGGCGGCGTGCTCCGCTGCATGCGCCGCCCCAGCAGCACGCGGATGGCGAACTGCACGCCAGCGCCATCGCAGAACGCGATGTCGGCGCGCCGGAACAGGGCGCTCATCCAGGGCAGTTCCTGCGCCAGCCGCATCATATGTGCGTTGGCGTTGACCACGAGCATTTTCTGGCGCCCGGCGGCGGCGGCGATGATGCGAGCGGCGATCACGTCGCGGTGCAGGTTGTGCAGGCGCAATCCCATGAACTCGACGGCATCGGGACTACCATCCGCCGCTGCCGGCGCGAAAATTCGGTCGAGCTGCGGCAGCGGTACCGCGGCCGGGAGCGTGCGCGCGGTGATCGCGTCAGAAGGCATTTTTGCTGACGAACTCACGCAACACCGTGAGGGCTATGATTTTGATGTCGAGGGCGAGCGACCAGCGCTTGATGTATTCGAGATCGAAACGCACGCGCCGGCGCAGATCCTCGCTGCTGAGCAGCTGGCCGCGCGCGCCGTTGACCTGCGCGAGACCGGTGATCCCCGGTTTTACCCGGTAGCGCATGACATAGTCGACGAGGACGTTATCGAGCAGCTCGCCTTCAATGCGCGTCTGCGGCGCATGCGGGCGCGGCCCGACCAGCGACATCTCGCCGCGCAGCACGTTGAAAATCTGTGGCATCTCATCAATGCTGAAGCGGCGCAGCCATTTACCAACACGGGTCACGCGCGGATCGCCGCGGCTGGTCTGGCGGGCGGCGACGAGGTCCGCCTGGTCGGCATACATCGAGCGGAACTTGAAGATCGTGAAGCGCCGGTTGTTGAGCCCGAACCGGGGCTGACGGAACAATGCCGGGCCTGGCGAGTCCAGTTTGATGGCGATGACGACGAGCAGGAAGAAGACCAGAAATGGGATCAGGAGGGCAAGACACAGCACGTAATCGAAAACGAATTTGCGGATCGCCTGGAGATCGTTCAGCGGCCGGCGCTGCAGCACGGTAAACGAGAGCGGGCCGATGGCCTGGATCGGCAGCAATATGTTGGGTCCGTGCATCAGGTACGGTGCGACGAAGAGATCGGCCGCGACGCTGCGCAGCCGCCAGACGAGGCCGGGGATCTCGCGCTCATGCCCAAGGCCGGGCGGCAGCGCGATGATGATCGCATCGACCCGCGATCGCGCGCTGATGTCGAGCAGATCGGCAATCGAGCCGTCCGGCGTAAAACCTTCGCACGCACCCGGCACGTCGGCAAACACGCCGATGACGTGGACGCCGCAGAGCGGCTGGCGCGCATAGCACTCCACGATCCTCGCCGCGTGCTGGTCAAAGCCGATGATCGCGGCCCGGCGCGTCAGCCGCTGTTCAATTTTCGGATGATCCAGCAGGCTTTCGCTGCAACGTCTGGCGGCAATGATCCCGACCGCGACGAAGGTGAACCAAAGGCAAGACGCGGTCGCGATCGGCATGCCCCGCGATCCGGTCCACCAGAGCAGGCACGCCTGCAAAAGGCAAGCGGCGATCAGCGCAGGGGCAATCGATTCGAATTCACGCCGTATCCGCGCCGATGTTTGCCCCTCCGGTATACAACCTAGTGGGGCAGAGGCTAGAAGAAATACCAGCAGGGCGACGACATCCGGTATCGCCTGTTCGCTGAACGGACCCTTTGTTAGCAACAAATGATTGACCGAGGCCGCAGCCACGGTCGCCACCATCGCAGCGCCGACGCTGGCCCAGCGCATGCCGGGGCTGTTCATCGATGTTCGCGCGTGACCGTCGCCGCCGATAACACTTTGTGTTCCGGCGTTTTCGGATGACCCATCGCCACCCACGGGTTGGTTGAAGGTCGCCTTGAGAACGGAAAGAGTTGAAATCCCCTCAATATGCTCGTTCGTGCTGAAGGTGACCTCGCCGTCCATCTAGGTTCCTTAAATCCTTACCCGCAAGTCATCAAAGTCATGTCGATCGACAAAGTTTCTGAGCCGGCAGGCGTTCCAAAAGCCTCGAAAACGCAACCGGCAAAATTTGTACTTTTTTAACACAATAAGCGACAAAGGAGAATGATGAGTCAAACGAAATGTTTGCAGCGCAAAAATTTATCTGTGGAAATCATTCGTCTCCAAAAAACTTAAGGTATAGTCTAGTAAAATAGTGAAAACAAATATTCTATGCTGCATTTTTTGGTTTGGTACACAATCTAGAGTGCGCGAAAATCATAGAACTTGCATATCTTGAATTGAATTTTTCAATCTAGAGACGAAGTAAAACACGGTCTGCAATCTACGTAAACGCGCCTGTGGTGTATTAAAATGTATCAATCCGGTATATCAGGATCTGCGTACGGTAGAGGTAACGTTGTGTTTCTATCTTTGGTTGAAATGCGTGGGACGTGCTGCCGGACGATGGTTGTCATGCGCCGACCCGCGTGCAAAAGGGACGTGATCGCATAAAAGGACGCGTTTACGAGGGACTCGCTGGCTTCAAAGGACACTGGATGCCGTCATCGAAATTGGCCGCCGTCACGTCTGGGGACTATGTCGATCAACTAACGGCGATCCGGGGCCTGGCCTGTCTGGTTGTGCTGTTCGGCCACGTCGTCCAGGTCGTCAGCTACGCGCCGTTTCATGGCGGTGTGTTTGCAACCAGCGCCTATTACACTGTGACCGATGCGCTCAATGCCGAGGGCGCCGTGCTTTTGTTTTTCGTCCTGAGCGGTTGCGTGCTGTCGCTGTCACTCGCATCGATCCCCGCCTTCAACCGGCGGAATTTGTTTGCTTTCTACATCAAGCGGGTATGCCGGCTGTACCCGTTGCTCTGGCTGGCGACGCTGATAGCGATGATCAGCGTTGTGGCGGCGCAGCCGATCGCGGGTGCGGGCGTTTTTGTGCCATGGCTCACACACAACCTGGAAAGCCCTGTCACGCCTGCGCACACCATCGGGTCGCTTGCCGGTGTCTGGACAAAGTATGATGGACCGCTCTGGTCGCTGCGCGTCGAGCTGATCTACTCGGCGTTGTTTCCATTCATCTATATGCTGATGCGCCGCCCGAAGCTGCGCGGCTGGGTATTGGTGCCGCTGCTCGTTTTGGCATGCCTGCCGCTCCAAAATCCGCAATATGGGCTGGCATACGGCTTTTCATTTGCTATTGGCGCGTTGATCCCGCTGCTCAGCAAACACGCGTCCAAGCCGCACGCGCTCATCGCATCGCTCGCGCTCATCGTCTTGCTCTATGACCGCGCGCAGCCCGTCAGCGGCCACATACCCGATGCCGTACATAACGTCGTCGAGACGATCGCCTCATATGTCATCGTCCGCTATGTCTTCGTGAGCGGGAGCAACTTTCGGTTGTTATCAGCGCCGCCTGTTCAATGGATCGGCGAACGGTCGTTCAGTGTTTACCTTCTGCATCTGCCGGTATTTCTCATGATTTTCGTGGCCGCCCAGTGCGCGATTGGTGCTCCGCCTATCCTGCGCCATCCCGCTTGGTCGGACACGGTGCTGGGCGCGGCGACCTGCGCCGTGACGATCGCGCTCTCCACGCTGACGTATCGATATGTTGAGCGGCCTTCGCACCAGGCCGGCCGCAGGTTCGCGGCCAGGCTGACAAGGGTGGGCGCCGCACCGGAACACGCCTGCAGCGGCGAGCTGCCGCTAACGGGGACTTCGGCCTTATGAGCGCCAGGGCTGATGCGTGGGTGCGGCCGGTGCCCGCGATCCGGCACGACGCAGCAACGCGCGCGGGGCCGGCGCTGGTTGTTGGGGCCGCACTCTTCAACCTGATCCTGTGCTATTTGAACACGCGCGGCGTGCTGACTGTTAGCAGCGGCCAGGTCATTCTTGTCGAACTGGGGATCCTCGCCGCCGGACTGTATGCCGTCCGGCGTTTCATCGGCCGGACGAGCCTTCAGATCGCCGTCCTCCTGGCCGTCTACCTCGGCGGCCTGAAGCTCATAAACCCCGCGCTTGACCTCAAAATTTTCCACGACCTCGCGATCATGTACGTGTTCTATGTGCTCGGCTCCAGGAGCACGGTCGCGCAAGGCAACCGCCTGTTATGGATCGTCATGCTCATCGTGCTCGCCGTCGGCGCGTTTGAGCTGTTCGACCCCATCGGGTTTGGCGAGGTCTTCAATGTCTGGTCATACTACGTCAACAAGGGCGTTATTCCGCAGGGTACGGTCGACTACGCCCACTCCAACCTTTTCATCAGCGGCAATCGAGGGTCGGACGCGACGCGCACATTCTTCGCCAGCGTCTTTGGATCGCACAGAATCTCCTCGATCTTCCTGGAGCCTGATTCGCTCGGCAACTTTGCGGTCATCGTCCTCGCCTGGTGCTTGAGCACGAAAACGGGCAGTTTGCGAAGCCGGGCATTGCTTTTCGCATTTTCAGCCTTGTGTGTCGTGTTGGCGGATTCAAGGTTTGCGGCAATCTGCTGCGTCATCATGCTGGCATTTCGCCAGACAATGCTGCTGCGCTCGCGCATTCTCGTGGTCCTCATGCCGGTCGCGGCGATGGCGGCGCTCACCGGCATTGGGTCCCTCAAGCCGATGCCGGTGCCGAGCATCCCCTTCATCATCAATGACAATTTCCCCGGCCGCCTGCTGTTCTCCGGGCGCCTGCTGGCCTCATGGGGATGGCAGCAATGGCTCGCCCTCAGTGCGTCGCCTGTCTACACCGCCGATACAGGCTATGCCTACATCATCAACAATCTTGGCCTGCCGGTTGCGGTGCTGTTGCTGCTCGGCTTCGCGCTCAACGGGCAGCGCACGCCGCAAGCGGCCTGGATGAAGTTCCTCATGTCGGTCTACTTCGCCGCGTCGCTTTGCATTGGCGCGTCTGTCTTTACCATTAAAACCGCGGCTTTACTCTGGTTTTTATACGGCACGACCAATGCGATACGCACGGACCGTGTTTGACATGAAGGCTCGTCTGCGCTCTGCCCTTGTCTGCCTCGCGTTGAACGCGATGGCACTCTGCGCCGCCACAAATAGCAACGCGGCACCGGCGCTACAGGGGGTCAACCTCGCGGGTCCAGGATTTTCGCCCGAGGTCCTGCCCGGCGTTTACGGGCAGAATTTTATCTACCCGACGGATCAGGAAATTCGTTATTTTACCGCCAGCGGCATGAACATATTCCGCATTTCGGTGCTTTGGGAAAGGCTGCAACCGGCACTCTACGGGCCGCTGGATGGCGCAGAGTTAGCGAGGCTGACCGCGTTCATCGCCGCTGCGGAGGCTGCTCACGCGACCGTGGTCATCGATGTTCATAACTATGGCTACTACCGCGGCGTGCTGATTGGGCCGGGAGGCGTGGACAGTGCCGCGTTTGCCGATTTGTGGACGCGCCTCGCAAAACGCTTCGGCCGGGACAACGATGTTGCTTTTGGGCTGATGAATGAGCCCAAGCAGCCGGACGCTGACAACTGGCGCGCGATCGTCCAGCGTGCTGTGAGCGCGATCCGGCTGACCGGAGCGAAAAATCTGATCTTGGTCTCAGGCACGGATTGGGATGGCGCGCAGTCTTTTGCCTTGGTCAGCGGTGCCTCCCTCGGCATGGTCAAGGATCCGCAGAACCGGCTGATCTTCGAAGTACACCAGTATTTTGATAGAGACTCCTCGGGAACGTCCGACCGGTGCGTTGGCCCCGGCCAAGCCGTCGCCCGCCTGGCGCCGATGACGCAATGGCTGCGGGCGCGGCACGCCCAGGGTTTTCTCGGCGAATTTGGCGTTAGCCGTCGGCCGCAATGCCTCGTGGTGCTGGACAGCGTCTTGTACTACCTCCGGGCTAACGCCGATGTCTGGCGGGGCTGGACGTACTGGGCGGCAGGACCGTTCTGGGGCGACTATATGTTCTCAATCGAGCCTGCAAATGGTGCCGATGCACCGCAGATGCAGGTTTTGAAAAAATATCTCCCTGCATCTTCGGCTGGTAGGTAAGATGAGAGCATATGATCAATCTTTCTGCTGCCGCCGGCGCGCGTGTTGCGAGGCTATGTGAGCGACGTTGCGATTTGCATTGCCACGTTCCGGCGCCCCGCCGGTCTGCAGCGCCTGCTGGAAAGTTTCGACAAGCTTACCTACGATGAAGGGCGGATTGAGGTGTTTGTCGCCGATAACGATGCACAGCACCACGCCGGTTACGATTATGTCATCGCCCATGGCGCCCGCCACCGCCACAAAATCACCTGCGAGATTGAGCCCGCGGCCGGGATCAGCTTTGCCCGCAACCGCGGCCTCGCGATGGTCTCGAAGGCGGGTAGAAAATTCGACTATGTCGCCTTCACCGACGACGATATTGTGGTTGCGCAGAACTGGCTGTCCGACCTCGTGCGAGCAGCCCGAACCTATGGCGCGGAGGTTGTTTTCGGCAAGCGCGAACCGCGGTTCGACACGGTGCCCGCGCCGGAGATCTTGCACGCCGTATTTTTCCGTGACGAGTTTGACTGCCCGATCACCGGTACCGAGGTGACCGAAGGGTCAACCTGCAACATGCTGGTCTCAGACACCGTCTTCCAGAAAATTGGGTACGCGCCGTTCGACTGCGCGTTGTCACTGTCAGGCGGAGAAGATGTCGATTTCTGCATCCAGATGCGGCGGCGTGGTCTGCGGTTCGTGAGCAGCGCCTGCGCCGTGTGCTATGAATTCTTCCCGGTTGAGCGGTTGAACGAACGATGGATCATAAACCGGTATTTTAGGACCGGATCGACCTACGCGTATATGACAAAAAAGTACAAGCCGCGCATTTTATTCTATATGAACGTGGTCAAGAAAATTGTGGTTTTGGCGAAGCTCTACGCGGCGTTCTGGCTGCGCCGCGATCTATCGTCAAAATGCCGGCTTTATAATACGCTGGGCTTCTTTTTCTTCGTGATCAACGGACGCTCATTTCAGGAATATGGGAGGCCAGGCTGAAGCGCTTAAGTAAGCTCTGCCGCCTCTTGATCGCGCGCATAACAGCGGTCCGAATGGCGTTTTTTGCAGCAAAAATCCATTGCCAGGTTTCCATTGCGGTAGCGAATGCGTTAGTATGGTATGCGCTGGGAGCCCGCTCGTGGGCATTGAAGGTGCGGTGAGGTGGGCGTGTCGGCATCCAACATATCAATTGCGGGCGAAACCGGTGCCGCTGCGCTGACCGATCCCTGGACGCAGCCGGCGGCGGAAGCCTTTTTGACGGTCGCTTGGTCGTCCGCCCTGCGCGGCAAGACACCGTCTTGCGACCGGCCCTATTGGGAGCTCGGCATAACGTCTAACCGGGCGCTGCACATATTGCGTTATATCTGGCAGGAAACGGGGCTGGACCTGCCGGCCGTTTTGTTTATCGAGGCGCCGACGATCCGCGCCATGGCCGCCCGACTCTGCGAGGGGTCGGCATGCCGGACCAAAAAGATCTTGCCGCTGGCTGGCAGTGGCACCCATGCCGCACTTTTCATGTTCGCCGGCGGTGGCGGGTTTCTGCATGAACTAACAGAGCTCGCCCGCGCTCTAGACCTGCCGGGGATCATTTATGGCGTCACGTCTTCGGGCACTGACGGGCAGGAACCTATCTGCGCCGACCATGACGAGGAAGCGGCCCGCGCCGTCGAGCTGATACGCGGCGTCCAACCGCACGGACCGTACAACATCGCGGGCTATTCGCTCGGTGGCTGCACAGCCCTGGAGGCTGCCAGACGGCTGCGGCAAGCGGGCGAAGATGTTCATTTGATGATGCTCGACACCGGGCTCAGTGAACGCTGCTGGCCCTTTACCGTGTGGCTGAACTATGTCGTGCCAAAATTCATCGACCGCGTCGTCGGCCGTATTCAAAGATCCGTACGCAAACCCAGCGTGAGTGCAAAAACTGCATTGCCGGATATCGCGCCCGCCCGGCGCGGCACGCTGTTCGAATTTCGCTTCCGCAATCCGCGTCATCCTGATTACGTCTATTACAGTCCGCACTGGCAGTCGCATCATCCCCCGCTCTTTACGAGGTTGCGGGCGGCGGCGATCGTCATACGGGCCCTGTACAGGCCGACGGTTTATGACGGACCGGTGACGTTTTTGATGTCCGCCGGCGGCGACCCGGCAGCCTGCCGCCCTACGGAAGTGTGGCCGAAATATCTGCCGAACGCGAAGTGGTTCACGGTGGCCGGAAACCACAACAGCATGATCATGGGGCGGCACGCGAAAACCCTGGCTGCGACGATGACGGAGCGCTTGGCCTGGTCACAAACCGCCGTCCATCGCGCTGCCGCCAACAAGCCGGCGCGCGTGGAGTTCGAGGAGCGGATCGAGGGCCTGCCGGCCAAGCCTGTGTATTGACACGGCCCGGCTGCGGCGGCTTCAGCCATGGGCATCGTGACGGGGCTGGACGTTTTAACTGAAGTGTCATGCACGTGATCGTTTGACAAAAGCGCGATCCGCCAGCCGGAGCCGCTTGTTAGAGCCCGCCCAGCTCCCGCAACAGCCAGGCCAGAAAACCCTCGATCAGCACGTTGCCCTGGCGGGCGCGGGGATAGACAAAATGGTGGCCCACATAAGTGAGATCGCGCGCCACGCCCGCTAACGGTGCCACCAGCCGGCCCTGTGCCAGTTCGCGGTTCGCCAACAGCGTGGACTCGAGTGCTATGCCCTGCCCGTCCGCCGCCGCGCCGATCGCAAGAAAACTGCGGTCGAACCGCAGCCCGTGCGGGGCCGGCGCCTTAATGCCGTTGGCGGCGAACCAGTCGGTCCAGCGGAACAGCTTGTTGTCGCTATGGATCAATTTTTGCGCCAGCAGGTCGGCGGCCGCGCGGATCTCCGCCGCCACTGCCGGCGCGCAAAGCGGGGTGACCGTCTCGGTCGCGAGATCGATCGCGCAAAGTCCGGGCGCGGCTGGCAGCGCGCCGTAGACGATGTCGGCATCGAACTCGTCGGTCTTGAACCGCGCGTAGTCCGTGCCGGCGGCGAGGCGGATTTCGACCCCAGGATTCGCCGCCAGAAAGCGCGGCAGGCGGGGTGCCAGAAACTGGGCGGCAAAACTCGGCGCCGCGTGCAGCCGCAACAGCCGCTGCCCGCGGGCGGAAACCCGCTCCAGCCCCTGGCGCATATCATTGAACGCCCGCTCCATGTGCGACATCAGCGTCTCGCCCTCCTGCGTGAGCGCGACCGCGCGGGTCGTGCGGGCGAACAGGCTGACACCCAGCGCGTCTTCCAGTTTGGCGATGGCGTGGCTCACCGCCCCCGGCGTCAGCCCGAGCTCCTCGGCCGCGAGCCGGAAGGAGCCGCTTCGCCCAGCGGCCTCAAAGCTGCGCAGCACCGACAGCGGGATTTTGTTGAGCACAGCATTAATGAACTACATTCATCAATGGGTGTAAAGAATGCTTTTGTCAGCCGTCCCGCAACCGTGCACGTGTCACAACAAGATCAATGTTTTGGAGGGACACCCAATGCTGCTCAACGGCAAGACCGCCGTCATATCCGGTGCTGCGAGCCGGGCCGGAATCGGCCTTGCGACCGCCCGGCTGTTCGCCCAACAAGGCGCGCGCGTCGCCATTCTCGACCTTGACGAGGCGGCCGCCGCGGCGGCCGCCGCCGAGCTCGGCGACGGCCATATCGGCATCGCCTGCGACGTGACGAATGCCGAGGCGTGCATCGCCGCCGCCGCCCGCGTGATCGAGCATTTTGGCCACGCGGACATCCTGATCAACAATGCCGGCATCACGCAGCCGCTCAAAATCATGGATATCAAGCCCGATAACTGGGACCGCGTGCTGGACGTCAACCTGCGCGGCGTTCTCTATCTCAGCCAGGCGTTCATTCCGCATATGCGCGCCCGCAAATCCGGCTCCATCGCCTGCATGTCCTCGGTCTCCGCGCAGCGCGGCGGCGGCATTTTCGGCGGCCCGCATTATTCCGCCGCGAAGGCCGGCGTGCTCGGCCTTGCCAAGAACATGGCGCGCGAACTCGGGCCCGACGGCATCCGCGTCAACAGCGTCACCCCCGGCCTGATCCAGACCGACATCACCGGCGGCATGATGACGGACGCCATCCGCGCGGACATCCTGAAGAACATCCCGATCGGCCGCCTCGGTACCGCACAGGATGTCGCCGGCGCCTTCCTGTTCCTGGCCTCTGATCTTTCCGGCTACATCACGGGCGCTGTCATCGACGTGAACGGGGGGATGCTGATCCATTGAACCAGATTCTCAGCAATGTCCCGCTGCATGAGCGGGCGTACCGGATCCGCCGCCACGCGCTGCGCATGGGCGAAGTCCAGGGCCAGGGCTACATCGCCCAGGCGCTCGGCATCGCCGACGTTCTCGCCGTGAGCTATTTTCACGCGCTGACCTACTACGCGGAGGACCCGCACTGGGAAGGGCGCGACCGTTTCCTGCTCTCGATCGGCCACTACGCCATCGCCCTCTACGCCGCCCTGATCGAGGCCGGCATCATCCCCGAGGCTGAGCTCGAAACCTACGGCACCGATGACAGCCGGCTGCCGATGTCGGGCATGTCCTCCTACACGCCCGGCATGGAAATCACCGGCGGCTCGCTCGGCCACGGCCTTGGCATCGCCGTCGGCTTCGCGCTTGGCCTCAAGCGCAAAAACTCCAAATCCTTTATCTACAACCTGCTCTCCGATGGCGAGCTGAACGAAGGCTCGACCTGGGAGGCCGCGATGGGTGCTGCCCATTGGCAGCTCGACAACCTGATCGCCATCGTCGACGTCAACGGCCAGCAGGCGGACGGCCCCTCGGCCGAGATGACCTCGCGCGAGCCGCAGGTGGCGCGCTGGGAATCCTTCGGCTGGTACACGCAGCGCGTCGACGGCAACGACATCGATGCGCTGGTCGAGGTGTTCGACAACGCGCGCCGCTATGAAGGCAAGCAGCCGCGCATGATCATCTGCGACACCAAGATGGCCAAGGGTGTGGATTTTCTCGAAGCGCGCGAACGCAACCACTTCCTGCGCGTCGACGCCGATGAGTGGCAGAAGGCATTGGACATTCTCGATCAAGGGAGGCCCGCATGAGCCAGGCTGTGGCGCCGAAGCGCCTGACCACATCCGCGATGATCGCCTCGCTCGCCGCCCCCGGCCAGCGCACCAAGGCCGCCCCGTTCGGTCATGCGCTGACGGCGCTGGCGGCGACCAACCCGGACATCGTCGGCCTCAGCGCGGATTTGTCCAAATACACCGACCTGCACATCTTCGCGAAAGCCTATCCGGAGCGCTTCTACCAGATGGGCATGGCCGAGCAGTTGCTCATGAGTGCGGCCGCCGGCCTGGCGCGGGAGGGCGCGCTGCCGTTCGTCACCACCTACGCGGTGTTCGCCTCGCGCCGGGCCTATGACTTTATCTGTCTTGCGATCGCCGAGGAAAAACTCAACGTCAAGATCGTCTGCGCGCTCCCGGGCCTGACCACGGGCTACGGACCCAGCCACCAGGCGACCGAAGACATCGCGATTTTCCGCGGCATGCCGAACCTCACGATCATCGACCCCTGCGACGCGCTCGAAATCGAGCAGGCGGTGCCCGCGATCGCGGCGCATGCGGGGCCGGTCTACATGCGCCTGCTGCGCGGCAACGTGCCGCTGGTACTCGACGAGTACGGCTACAAGTTCGAGGTCGGCAAGGCGGCGATGCTGCGCGACGGGCCGGATGCGCTGGTGATCTCGTCGGGCTTCATGACGATGCGCGCCCTCGAGGCCGCCACGTTGCTCGAAGCCGACAAGGTCAACCTCGCCGTCCTGCACGTGCCGACGATCAAGCCGCTGGATGAGGCGCGGATCCTGGAGGCGGCGAGCAAGCCGGGACGGCTCGTCGTGGTCGCGGAAAACCACACCGTCATCGGCGGCCTCGGCGAAGCGGTAGCCACGTTGCTGTTGCGCAACGGGATCACGCCGGTGTTCCGCCAGATCGCGCTCCCTGATGCGTTCCTCGATGCCGGCGCGCTGCCGACATTGCATGACCGTTACGGGATTTCCGCGGCGGCGGTCGCCAATAGTATAAAACTTTGGCTTTGAGGGGGAAGTAAGCGCTTCTTTTTTGAAAAAAAGAAGCAAAAAACTTTTGCTCACCTGGGCCGACGCCGCCGAAACAACTACGCCTAAAAATTACCAAAAGTTTTTTGCTACTTTTTTTCAAAAAAGTAGCGCTTTTTTACGACTAAAAAACAAAGGGAAACGAAATGACCAAGACCATCACCAGACGATTTGCGCTCACCGCCGGTGCCGCCCTCCCGCTGTTCGCCATCCGCACCCGCCCGGCTGACGCCGCACAGTTCACCTACCGGCTCGCGACCGGCCAGGCGCCCACGCATCCGGTCAACGTGCAGGCCAAGGCCGCCGCGGCGCGCATCCTGGAAGCGACCGGTGGCCGCCTGCAGATCAACGTGTTTCCCGCGGCCCAGCTCGGCACCGACCAGCAGCTGCTCTCGCAGGTCCGGCTCGGTGGCGTGCAGTTCATCAACATCGCCTCCTCCATTCTGGCGACCTTCGTGCCGACCGCCGGCATCGTGAATGTCGGTTTCGCCTTCGACGGCTATGACCAGGTCTGGCAGGCGATGGACGGTCAGCTTGGCACCTATATCAGTGGCAAGATCGCCGATGCCGGGCTGATGACGGTGGGGCAGAGCTGGAATAACGGTTTCAGGCAGATCACCTCGTCGGCGAAGCCGATCAAGACGCCGGCGGATCTCGCCAACTTCAAGATCCGCGTGCCCTCCGCCCCGCTGCTCACCTCGCTGTTCCGCGCGCTCGGCGCCTACCCGACGCCGATCGATTTCAGCGAGGTCTACACCGCTTTGCAGACGCATCTGGTGGACGGCCAGGAGAATCCCCTCGCCATCATCAGCACCGCCAAGCTCTACGAGGTGCAGAAATACTGCGCGCTCTCGAGCCATGTCTGGGACGGCTACTGGATCCTCGGCAATCCCGCCGCGTTCAAGGCGCTGCCGCCCGACGTTCAGGCCATCGTGCTGAAGGAGTTCAACCAGAGCGCGATCGCCGAGCGTCAGGCGACGCAGGCGCTCGCGACCTCGCTGCGCGCGCAGATGAGCACCGAGGGGCTGACCTTCATCGATGTCGACAAAGCGCAGTTCCGTACGGCGCTGAGCACAGCCGGCTTCTATGCCAGCTGGAAACAGAAGTTCGGTGACCAGACCTGGAGCATGCTGGAGCAGACGGTCGGGCAGCTCGGCTGATGTCGGCGGCCCTGCTCGAGGCCGGGCAGGCGGCGCCCGGCCATGCGGATCCCCCGGCCGAAATCGGGCATCCGCTGTTGCGCCGGGTCGATCGCGGGTTTGGCTGGCTGGTGGATATGCCGGCCGCCATCCTCGTGGTCGCCGAAGTCGTAATGAATTTTACCGGCGTGGTGGCGCGTTTCGTGTTCAACCACCCGCTGGAATGGACCGATGAGCTTATCACCACCTGCTTTCTCTGGCTGACCATGTTCGGTGCTGCCGGCGCGCTGCGCCGCCGGGAGCATATGCGCATGACGACGCTCGTCAGCATGGCGCCGAAACCCTGGCAGCAGCGCCTGAACGCGCTCGGCCTGCTGGCGCCGATCGTGTTTCTGGCCCTGCTGCTCAACCCCGCCATCAACTACGCGCTGAACCAGTGGGCGGTGCAGACGCCGGTGCTGGGTCTGCCCGACACCTACCGCGCCGCCGCCATGCCGGTCGGCATCGTCATGATGATCATCTCCGCGCTGCTGCGGCTCGCACGGTTCTCGCTGCGCGACATTGCCGCCGCCGCCGGCACGCTCGCGGTGATCGCCGCCGCGCTCTATCTCGCCGCCCCCGCGATCACCGCGATGGGCAACAACAATCTGATCGTATTCTTCGTCGTGCTGCTGGCCGGCGGGGTGCTGAGCGGCGTGCCGATCGCCTTCTGCTTTGGCCTGTGCACGGCGGCCTACCTGCTGGACACCGGCAGCACGCCGCTCGCTGTGGTCGCGGGCTCCATGGACCAGGGCATGAGTGCCGTGATCCTGCTCGCCATTCCGCTGTTCATTCTGCTCGGCCACCTGCTGGTGTCGACCCGCATGGCCGCCGCCATCGTCGAATTCCTGGCGGCTGGCCTCGGGCATATACGCGGCGGCCTATCCTACGTGCTGCTTGCCGCCGTGCTCCTCGTCTCCGGCATCTCGGGCGCGAAAACCGCCGATCTCGCGGCCGTGGCCCCGGTGCTGATCCCGGAGATGAAGCGCCGCGACATCCATCCCGGCGAGATCATCTCGCTCCTCGCCACCTCGGGCGCTATGGCCGAGACGATCCCGCCTTCGATCGTGCTGATCATCATCGGCTCGGTCACCGGCGTCTCGATCGCGGCTCTGTTCACCGGCGGCCTGCTGCCGGGCATCGTGCTCGCACTCGCTCTGGCGCTGGTCGCGCGCTGGCGCACGGCGACGGACAACGCCCTGCCGGCGCGCGCCAGCGCCCGCGTCATCCTGCGTCGCTTCGGCTTCGCGCTGCCGGCGCTCGCATTGCCCTTCGTCATCCGCTTTGCCGTGATGGACGGGGTGGCGACCGCGACCGAGGTTTCCACCGTCGGCATCGTCTACGCGCTCGCCGTCGGGCTGCTGATCTACCGCCGCTTCGAATGGCACCGGCTCTACCCGATGCTGGTGGAAACCGCGTCGCTCGCCGGCGCGATCCTGTTCATCATCGGCGGTGCGACCGCCATGGGCTGGGCCCTCACGCAGTCCAACTTCTCCCAGTCCATCGCTACCTTCCTTGGCAGCGTGCCCGGCGGGCGCTACGGGTTTCTTGCGGCCACCATCGTCGTGATGATCCTGCTCGGCAGCGTGCTGGAGGGCATTCCCGCGATGGTGCTGTTCGGCCCGCTGCTGTTCCCGATCGCGCAGACCTTCGGCATCAACCAGGTGCACTATGCGGTGGTCCTCATCCTTGCGATGGGCATCGGACTGTTCGCGCCACCCTTCGGGCTCGGCTATTACGCGGCCGCCTCGATCGCGCGGATCAGTCCGGATGAAGGCCTCCGCCGGATCTGGCCCTATCTCGCGGCCCTGCTCGCCGGCCTCATACTGGTCGCCGGCATACCGTGGATCTCGACCGGTTTCCTGCACTGACGCGGTGACCCTCACCGGCGCTGCGTGACAGCCGGCGGCGCATCGGATATATCCGTCGTCGTCTGACACATGACGGATCTGTCCTTGCGCCGTTCGGCTTTGCCCTTTGTTCTGCTGTCCGGGGTGCTCGGCCTCGCCGGATGCAACCAAGGCTATTCCCCCAATACCTATGCCTCCAGCGCCGCCCAGGTTGAGGCGAACGTCCAGCGCGGCACGATCATCGGCGTGCGTCAGGTCGTTATCACGGTGGATGGAACGGTCGGTGCGGCTGCCGGCGGTGCGGCCGGCGGCCTCGCCGGGTCCCAGGCCTCGGGCGCGCTCGGCGCCATCGGCGGCAGCCTGATCGGCGGCCTTGGCGGCACCGCGGCCGCCCAGGCTGCCGGCAAGACCAAGGGTTGGGAATACATCGTCGAGGAGGAGCCCGGCGACAAGCTGGTCTCCGTGACGCAGACCAGCAAGGTCGCACTCCCCATCGGCCTGCACGTCCTGGTCATCGCCGGCACGCAGCAGGCGCGGATCGTTCCGGACTACACCGTGCAGGTCGCCGTCGCACCGGCTGCCAAGCCCGCGGCCAGTGCCCCGAAACCGCCGGCGGCGCCGAACGGCTCGGCGAACCTGGAGATCAACATCAACCCGGTCCTGCCGGCGCCATCCTCGCCGGCGATACCGGTTGCGGTGGCCAGCGATCCGGCGCCGGCAAGTAAGTAGGGACTTCTTTTTTAAAAAAACTTCTGGATCGGGGGCATCGGCGGTGGCGGGCCTGTGCCTGTCTTTATTTTTCCTCCAGATAGTTTCGCCATCCGCCGAACCGGGTGATGTCCGCGGCCCCCTCCAGCGCATACGCTTCGCACAGAAACCCCGCATGCACGCTGCCGTCGGCGAGCGTCACGCGGCCGATGCCCATGGGGGCGGGCAGGGCGGCGACGAAGGTTCCGAATGCCTCAGGTGTCAGCGACCAAAGCTCCACCGCGATGCCGGGCCCGTCGAAGCCCGGCCGGTGCGCGAGCCCAGGTTTCGGTGGCGTGGTCGCAAGGGCGTAGAGCCTGTAGCCGGGCGCCGTTGTCGTGCTGGCGAGGAGCCGGGCGTTCAGGGCCAGAAGCTCATGATTGAGCGGCATGCCCGAGAGATGCGCGCCCGCCACCACCAGGGTCACACGCTCCGGCGCGGGCGTCACGAACGTGGCGCGCGGCGTTTGGCGGGAGCGGCCGGCGCCGGTGCCGAGCGCCTGGTGCAAAGCGTCCGCGTAGCCGGCGAGCGAGGCCTCGGCGAAAGCCGGGCCGATGAATGTCACCCCGAACGGCAGTCCGTTCTCGCGGAAACCTGCCGGGACCGCCACGGCCGCAAGGTCGAGCAGGTTCACGAAATTGGTGTAGAGCCCGAGCGTGGCGTTGTGCGCGATCGGCTGTTCCGCCATCTGCGCCACGGTGAAGATCGTGGGCGCGCTCGGCAGCAGCAGCGCGTCCACTTTGGCGAGCTCGGCGCCGGCTACGTGTTTTTGGGCCTGCACAAGGTAGATGTCGGCAAACACGTCGGTCGCGGAAAATTTGGTCGCACCGGCCAATATGGTCCGCACCGCCGGATCGATTTTTTCCGCATGTGCGGCGTAAAAATCCTGCACCGCCGCCAGGCGCTCGACCACGAAGGCGCCGCCATAGAGCCGTGCGGCGATCTCGCGGAACGGCGCGTAGTCGATCTCGACGAGCGTCGTTCCCAGGGCCGCTGCCTGCGCCAACGCCGTCGCGTACAGGGCGGCGGCGGCGTGATCACCGGCAAAATCCCGGTCCGCCGCCGCCAGCACGCCGAGCCGCGGTGCGGCGGGGAGTGGGACATCGCGGGGCGGGCGGGAATAGGCGTCGGCCGCATCATACCCCTGCGCGACGGCGAGCACGCTCATCGCATCTGACGTCGCATTGGCGAGGATGGCGACGCAGTCCAGGCTCTTGCAGGCAGGCACCACACCCCGCGCGGAAATCCGCCCGATGCTGGGTTTCAGCCCCACGATGTTGTTGCAGGCGGCAGGCACCCGGCCGGACCCCGCGGTGTCCGTGCCGAGAGCGAAGGCGCAGAGCCCGGCGGCGACGGCCACCGCCGAGCCCGAGGACGAGCCCCCCGAGATGTAGTCCGCGTCAAACACGCAGCGCGGCGCGCCGTAGGGCGAGCGCGTGCCGTTCAGCCCGGTGGCGAACTGATCGAGGTTGGTTTTGCCGAGCAGAATCGCCCCGGCCGCGCGCAGTCTGGCGACCACCGCGGCGTCCTCCGCGGGCGTGTACGCGAAATCCGGGCAGCCCACGGTGGTCGGCATTCCCGCGACGTCGATATTGTCTTTCACCACATACGGGATGCCGCCGAGCGGCTTGGACAGATCCGCCGCCCGCGCCGCCGCCAGGGCCTCCGCCCGCGGCGTCAGCGCAATGAACACGGCCTTGTCCGGATACGCCTCGATCCGGTCATACAGCGCGTTGACCAGAGCCTCCGGCGTCAGGCCGCCTGCGAAGGCCGCGTGGAGGGAGGAAAAATCCAGCAGTTCGGGGATCATGGTCCTACTCCGGTTGAATGACGCCGAGGCGCTGCCCGGCGCGGACGGTCTGGCCGGGGACGGCGTTCACGGCGGTGAGGTGGCCGGCAGCGGGCGCAGGGATGCGGACTTCCATCTTCATGGATTCGAGGATCATCAGCGTCTCGCCCGCGGCGACCACATCGCCCGGCGCCTTCATCACCTGCCACAGGCTGCCAGGCACGGGGGCGACAACCGCGCGGGCACCCGGCGGCAATGCGTCCTCCGGCGGCGCCGGCGGCAGGTCCGGTGCCTCGAATTTGTACAAACCCCGGGCGATCCAGTCCTCGCGCTCGGCCGCGAAGGCGGCGCGCTGGGTTGTCTGGAAGGCCGCGATGCTGGCGGCGTTTTGCGCCGAGAAGGCCAGGTGCTCACGGAGCGAGAACGCGCTCGGCTCGATCCGCGGCTGGTATTTGCCGTGCGGAAACGCCGCGCGCAGCTCCAGAAGTTCCGCCTCGTCGACCGGCACGAAGCGCACCTGGTCGAAATTGCGCAGCAGCCAGGGTTGTTCGAACGGCGCGCGGCGGTCGAACGTGTTCCAGACCTGGATGGTGCGGCCGAACAGCTGGTAGCCGCCGGGGCCCTCCATGCCGTAGATGCACATATAGGCGCCGCCGATGCCGACCGCGTTCTGCGGTGTCCAGGGCCGGGCCGGATTGTATTTGGTCGTCACCAGCCGGTGGCGCGGATCATACGGGGTCGCGACCGGCGCGCCGAGATAGACATCGCCCAGGCCCAGCACGAGGTAGGCGGCGTCGAACACGATCCGCTTCACGTCCTCGATGCTCGCGAGCCCGTTGATGCGGCGGATGAACTCGATGTTGTCCGGGCACCAGGGCGCATCGGCGCGCGTGGTCTCCTGGTACTTCTGCATCGCCAGGCGGACCGTGGAATCGTTCCAGGAGAGCGGCAAATAGAGCGTGCGCGCCGGCACCACCATGTCCTCGGGGGCGGGCAGATGCGGCAGCAGGCTGTTCACCGCGCCGGAGATTTTCTCCGCCGTCGTCACGGTGGCATCGAAATGCACCTGCAGCGAGCGGATCCCCGGCGTCAGGTCGACGAGGCCGGATATTTTCTCCGCCGCCATCGCGTCGCGCAACGCCTGGACGCGCAGCCGCAGCGCGAAATCGAGCTTCATGTCGCCGAACTCGATCAGAATGTTCTCGTCCCCGGCCCGGCGGATCACGGTGTCCTTACGCGTCTCGATGATCGCGGGGGCGGCGTCGGCGCGGTAAAAACGCACCTTATCGCCGGGTTTGAGCTGGCCGAGCTTCCAGAGATCGCCGCGCGTCACGACCGCCGGGCAGACGAAGCCGCCGAGCGAGGGACCATCGGGCCCCAGGAGGATGGGCATGTCGCCGGTGAAATCGATGGCGCCGATGGCGTAGGGCGTGTCGTGGATGTTGGAGGGGTGCAGCCCGGCCTCACCGCCATCCGGGCGCGCCCAGGCGGGTTTCGGGCCGATCAGACGCACGCCGGTGCGGGCCGAGTTGTGGTGCACCTCGTACGCGCTGGCAAACAGCGTTGTTATATCCTCGGGCGTGAAGAAATCCGGTGCGCCGTGCGGGCCATAGCGGACGGCAAGCGCCCACTCATGCGTCAACGCCGGAGGCTCGATTGCGACCGTGTCAGGCGGCGCTGTCGGGGCATTGAGGTGCAGCGTGTCGCCCGCGCGCAGGACGGCACCCGTCGCGCCGCCAAAGCCGCCGAGGGCGAAGGTGGCGGTCGAGCCCAGATAGCCGGGGGCGACAAACCCGCCGCTGACGGCGAGGTAGCTGCGCTGACCGGGCCCGCTGATGCTGCCGACCGCGAGGATCTGCCCGGCTTTGACG
>Ga0116231_10000894_pt1 | contig 57336 bp, 46 predicted proteins | sample S1TSphgellanicum_2_FD_89695 | JGI IMG/M metagenome (GOLD analysis project Ga0116231, IMG submission 89695) | Host-associated microbial communities from peat moss isolated from Minnesota, USA - S1T2_Fd - Sphagnum magellanicum MG | ecosystem: Host-associated > Plants > Peat moss > Unclassified...
AGTTTAAACCAAACTGGAATCGGATTTGATTTTTGGACCCACAGTTTTGGAACCAGAAGCGGTTCATTGGAATTTTATAAGAGCCAGTGTACCTGGAATTTTGGGTTCCCATTTTTACTTCCTCGTGGAATCAGAACTAGAACCGGACAAGTAGGTTGTTTAAAGGAAAAGTTTTTGAAAAAAAGAAAACTAGAGCCACCTAGGTCAGTTGGACGTTAACCAGTTGTACAAATAACCACTGGTTCTGATCTAGGTTACTCAAATTTACCCACAATTAGGGAAGTGTTCCAACTCCTGGTCAATCAACCCTAACTTTATAGGCACTTACTTCAATAGGGATTTTCAAGCTGAGGCAAACAACACAAAATGTCCCATTTATGCCCATAATACATGACTAGAAACTGGACTCAGAAATAAAACCCAAATACACACAGACCATAATATAACACAATTGTACCATTTATTTGTAACATTTGTGCAAAGAAAATGAGGTCCCCTAAAGTTGTGTGGGGGCCTGTAACATGAAATACAAATGGATAATAATGCTTTCAAAAACCTTTCATCTTGGTGAAAACCCCTTCTAGTCTCTACTTTTTTGAAATCATTCCAATAATATCAATGAATGTATCAACAATAAAAAAAAACTCAATTTCAACATTTTGTTGTGTTTCACTAATTTACACTAATTTAAACTAATTTTCTTCATGGATAAATGAGTGTAATGTCTTATTTAAGAAGAATAATTTGTCCATACCTTGTCTATTAATAATTATTGGTAGCTTGTGCAATTTTTTGTTGTTGGTTCTTTACTCCATGAAAGAATCTTTCAATGTTTTTGTTTCATCCATGGTCTAGTTTCTAGACTTTCTACAATATCTCGCATGACTCTACTTCACAAAGAGGCATGTTCCAATTGTTTAGAACACCTTGGAATGTTGGTCTTATTTGTTTTTGTGAACTTCACAATGTCACGTATAATACTTATGAAAACACATTTTCTTTAGTTTTTCACCTATTGAAGGTTTTTGCCCATGTGGCATGAATTTTTTTGTCAAGCAACATGATTAATTCTTGAATGCGTATGGACCAAAATTCCTTTCACCCTTCTACCATTAAATATGATCTAACTTCTATAGGACTACAAAATGAAGGTCAATGTTTAAATTGCCAATAAACATGCCCATGAAAGCATAAAGTGATCGGAGGTTATTAAATGTTACACATTCATTCTTTTCTTTGAACAAGTACCATACCTATGACTTAAGCCCCCTTTACACTATGGTGAAGGACCATAACCATGGAAACTTTGAAAGCCCTCAAAACACATCCAAAAGTCATCCCATGGAAATTCAAAAATCATTTATGTGTGGGCTTGGTTTGTCATGTGCAATATAAAGTGAAAATAGAATTTATTGACATACCAACATATTATAACACAGCCAAAAAGGCAACTAAATATTTTATGTATTTCGATTTTAAACTTGATATCTACGTAATTGTTTTTACTATTGGTTTAAGGTTTGTCCTTTCTTATTTTTCTTCCATTTCTTCTTTTTCCACTTTTTTCCATTTTCTTTACTTCAACAAGTAGGATCACCATGGATCATCGGAAAAAAAAAGAAAATAAGTAAAAAAAATCTAACCAAACATGGCTTTTTTTGCCCATGGGCTTACAAACTTTATGCCCACCTTATATTTTAAAAAACTATTATGTAAAAAACTCTAACCAATAATGACTTTTTTAGACCATAGGTTAACAAATTTTGAAGGCACCTTCAAACAAAATTTAGAAAAAGAAAAAAATTATGTAAAAAAACTCCAACCAATCACAACATTTGTGGCCCATGGGCTAATAAACTCACACCCACCTTAAAAAATATTATTAAATGAATTTGGAAAAGAAAATCATGACAAAAATTTTGTAGACCAATCATGGATTTTTGTCTCCTGGTTTAACAAATGTGGAATTCACCTCGAATAATAATAATAATAATAATAAGCGATCATCAAAATTTGACCAATCATGATTTTTTAAACACAAGGTCTACTGAATTCTTAATCCTTTTGTCCTTCAACTTTGTTTAAATTGAACTTGAACCTTGAAATGATTTTTCCTCCAATTATAGATTTTCTATTTTGATGGTCATAGGCTTTCAAACTTTAGTGTAAAGGGGGTCTCATGTTCAACACTAAATTAATTCCTAAGAGCATCTTTAAAGGTGTTTAATATGTGACCTTGAAAAAATAAATTTCAAATCCAAGTGTAATTATTTACAATTTGAATGTCCCCCACTCTCGGTCCTAACCATTTGCTTTCGAAAAAAGGTTTCAATTGTGCTTTAAAAGATGTAAGCGTGCACAATCCTAAGCTGGTTGTAGTTGTGGGGTGGTGCATTACTTCTTGACTCCCATCACTTTAAGACCTTTCACCAACAATTACCACCTTAGGCATTTTATCCATGGTTGGCAAAATGAAGGATTTTTGTTATTTTTGTTCTTGAAAATGGCAATTAAGCAAATTTTATATAGGCTAAATAATGGACCATGACAAATCTTGCCTTGCTAATAGAGAACTATGACATTTTTCTTAAGTCTTTCCTTCCCTCCTTTTGTTTCCCTTCTTTGCATTTCTCTTTTGTTTCCTTGGAATAAAGTCTTGCAAATTCACACTATTTTTTGAACCCCACCCATACAATTAAAACTAAGACTACAAATAAGTGGGAAACTACTAATAGCAAACCACCGAAACCAATCATTCTAATTGGTCAATTAGAAATAAAGAGCATCAATTATATCATATTTGGCAAGAGTTTGGCTTTGTTATGCCTTTTGTCAACCTCAACAAAATGTGGAAAAATGTTGGGCCTAAACCATTTTGCTAAGCCAAACCAACATGTTTTGATTATTTTCATCCAATTTTAATTTCCAAGGTCTAAACATTAAGCATTAGTAAAGTTTCTCTAAGAGGGTTAATGAAAAGAAAAGAAAAACTACCAACAATTTGCTGAAATTTAGAGAATCAAACCCAAGACCTATTTAACAAGACACCAAACTACCAAGATAGCTTTGAAAGTTATAAATGAATTTAACATAATTATCAAATATTATTTATAAATTTAGTAATTCAAATTGGGTTTGTAACTAGACATTTTTTTTTCAAAAAATCAATTATTTTGGCAAGATTTCAGTACAACAAAACATGGCAAATATGACTACACCCATGACTATGTTTGTAGTCATAAATACCATTCATAACTACGTGACTATGTAGTCCATATGGACATATTGTTTATTCACCAATCATATTTTTGTCATAATCATAAATCCCATGGAATCTATTACATATTTATAAATTGAAATATATTTATAGATGACCATTTGGTAGGCAGGTAGGCAGGAATAGGTAAGTTGGTACATAGGTAGGAATGGGTAGGTAGGTAGGCCTAAATAAGTAGGTAAGTAGGATCCTATTTATTTTTTGGTGATAAATTTTTTTTATTCGCCCATCACAAGTAATTTTTGCCCTTTGAATGTATGTAGTGCATGTATTGTCTATAGACTAATGCTTTTTCACCTATTTATAAAATTTACAAAGTCAAACTTGTTGACAAAGGATATGGAATAAATTTATAACATTATCCCACATCATCCTTTGTCCCATACAAAAGTATCCAACTTTTACCATTATTATCTTTTTCATACTTTGTGCAAATGAAAAAAAAAAAAATCATTCTAAAGCTTTTTCCAAGATCTATAAGTTTTTTTTAAAAAAACCCCCCAAAATATCAAATAATTTGACTAAAAATGCATTTGAATTTTCACTATTTCATACATTTGAACAACAATGATATATTGAAGATTTTTTTTTCATAAAATGATTTGTAAATAATAAAATATGTTTATAAACATATTTTAAATCAGCATGGTATATATATTTACATGTATGTATGTATGTACGTACGTATGTATGTATAATAGTTCCCCACCCTTTAAAAATATATCGAATCTATAAATTGGTATAAATGTTTTATATTTTTTTGTAATTATAAAAATGTTTTCAAATAAAATACATTATCTATGAAACATATAATATTATTTTAAACATTAAAAAATTATTAAATTTTCATAATTATTATCAAAATGTATTGTGAATAGTAAATTTTAATCTTAATTTTCAATTTTTCAATTCAATAAATGTGATTTAATATAAATAAAATTTGTATGACCATATACTTTGATAAATTAGTAAAAATCAAATATTATTTTTTTGCTACCCATCACATGGAAACATGAAAAACAATGCCATTTTGGGCATGCGGATTTTCTTTGAAATTCATTGGATATAAATATTAATAATATATTTCATTATTTAATGTCCAAAATTTCAAAAAAAATCATTGAAATAACCTTTGGACAAGAGTCTCAACTTAAATGTTTTAATTATATTCTAAGCATCAATTTTTTTATTAAATTTTATGGTTTAAAGAACTTTGGCAATTTATTTTCCATTTTTTGGGAAGTTTTTTTAATGAAAAAAATTCCCCCAAAAGTTTTTTAGTTACTATCTAAAAATTCACATTAAATAATTAGTGACTTTAAAGCATTTTTTTTAGAAATTATAAGGTATTAATTATTTATTTATGCACTAATTATATGTTTAATCATCTACAAGCTTATAATATGCTTACTAGGTACTTTTTAATTCATAAGTTTTTAATGTTTCAAATTGTATCTTATTAAATAATCATATGGTGTTCATAAAGAAAAACTTTAGTCGCATAATCCTATTTATGAAGATTTTTAGTCATATAGTTATATCCATGGTTACAAGAATATGACTAGGCACAAAAACATGGCATATATAATTATATGACTAGAAAATGGTCACTAATCATATTTGTCCTAGTCATAACTGTTAAGTTTTGGCATAGTGTTTGCCAAAGATGAATATTGGGAACAATATTGAGTGTTGTATCTCAAACCATGATAGTAATAGTAGCTCTTAGTAAATATTGGAACTTACATTTATGTTTATTATGCACTTTTGCCTAGTGTCAAAAATAATATAAAAGATAAATAAGGAGATGTTTGTTTTTTCTAATTTTAAACTCGTTGGTTCTTATATGAAACAACTAAGAGACATGTTATGTATAACATTCTTTTGCAATTTTGACTCTTAATTCAAAGAGTGAAACGTTCAAGTTAGAAAAAAAAATCATTTGATGGCATGGAATGAAAACATTTGATTTTTTGTTGTCCATTTTTTTGTTTGAACTAAATTTTGGTTGTTTGTTTGTTTTTTGATTGAGGCCATCAAAATCTTATTCTTGATGATTGTGTGAAATTATAAAAACTTTTAGTTTTTTGGTGTAATGAGTAGAAATATTCAAATTCAACACCCACATTGTTTTATGCATTTGCAATATATCATTTATAATTCTTGTGCAAAAGAATATGATGTTCTTAGGTTGTTGGGTTTTATAACTAAAATGAATTATTGAATATAGATTTTTAATGTTGCAAGTCTCAAAGCATCTAAGTTCAATAGACATTTATATTAAAGCAATAAAGGCGAAAGTAAGTTTATATTTACATGTGAGAAAAATTTTGACCGATTTACTTCAATTTTGTTGATGACACCTTTTTTGAATATAAATAATTATTTGTAAATGTAAAGCTTGCAATTAATCATTATATGGCTATGACATGTGTTGTTTACATTGCATTTCAATAGTAAATTAATGATGGCACTATATGTATGTTCCTTGTTAATTATATTATGGTTGCAAATTGTATGTATATTACTCATTAGAATATGAACATTACATTGTTTTTGACATTGCAAAGGTTATACTTACATTGTAAATGTGGAAACATCATTTCACATTTTTGACAATTATCAAAATATAGTTCAAAATTAGAATATAAACAAGGTGAACCTCTCTACATTATATTTAACAATAGATATTAGATAGAATAATAACAAATTGATAATAATATTTTGAACATATTTTAATTTAGCATCAAAGATATTAATAAAAATACATATAAAAAATGGATTATAAAAATTGTTCATATGATTTTTTTTTCAAATTTTAATATTGATATATAAATTTATATTATTGGAACAAAATATTTTTCATTGTGTATGTAATGTGTTTCACAATGCAAAATTATTATTGTTAATTCTAATAGGTGCAAAATAATAATTTTTTATTTGAGTTATAAACTCAAATATACATTTTTAGTTACATCCAATTTACAATTCTTCATTTACTTTATTTCTTTCATGTTCTTTATTTTTTGTTTCGGCCTATAAATTCAAGCAAGATATTTTATTAAAATTTTAGTTTAAAAATCTCACAATAAAATGAATTTCAAATCTGAAATTATTAAAATTTGAAATTCACATGTCTTTAATTTCATAATCATAGTTAAAATTTTACAATTTTTTATTTCAAAATTTAAAACATTACCTTAGTTTCAAAATTATATTTCAAAAATTTAGAAAATCAATATTTTTCGTTATAATAAGGGAATTTCAGTGATGAGACATTGATGTTAGCATAAGATGGTTGTTGCATAATCTCTAGTATATATGGTCTCGAACTTGACAATTCCATTCAAAACCTTTTCATACTATATACAACTTATAGTTATGGGAACTTCAAATGGGAAGAAATTAAAAGGCATACAGGGTGTTCATCATGTGCCTTGCTGACACATTTGTTGTAGTAGGTACACAATAGAGGTTAAATACTATGCTAATTCTACAACATACTTGGCAGAGGTTTGCAGTTTGCACATATCAAGTAGATTGTAGTATTAGCATAGTATTTAATCACATAAGTTGTACCCCCAAGGAACTTGGGGACATGTCCAAATAGTTCAATCTAGGAAGAAGAGAGGTAGAATAGTAGATAAAACTGTTGGAGCAATAATAATTTAATATTATATTTATATTTAATTTTTTCTAAAAATAATTACCTAATTTTTAAAATTTTAATATTCCACATTTAAAAAATTATAATCACATGTCATTTTTTTTTAAATAATTATTTTTAATCACATTAGTCAAGTTTTATAAATTCATGTAGATGTTGGATCTATCATATATATAATATTGCATTTGGTTAAACAAAATACAATTTTTTTCAATGAACATACCTATTTTTTATGTTACTCAAAATGGAGATGCAAATCATTTCAAATTGATAGTCTTGATTTTATAATTTAAACCAATGTTAAATTATGTTTCTATAATAGTGCAAATGACACAATACAATGTATTAAAATTATCAATGACTCGAGGCTAAATATGCACGAACAATGTTGTACCCAAGAGTAGATGCGACAATTGTTAAACCTCACGCGTGTGATCAATCATGGGTAAATGCAATTAGTAGATATAAGGTTACTTACCAATTTTCCTAGCCTACCGGTTGTTTTCTTATGAATATTCAAGGTTCTCAAGATTTACCAAGGATGCTGACTTTTTATTGGATAAAAGTGATGGGGCCAATTATTGGAGCAAGCTTGGCCTTTTTAATATTCCATACTAATTACATTGTGGATTTTTTTTGTGTGTTTTTTTGGTTTATTGATGGTATTATGTAAGTCCAAATCCACCAGAATTGACCGATGAGCTTGTGAAACAACTGAAACAACATCCACCTGCATTGGCTTGTTGTTGAATCAAACCCTAAAATTCATCTTGATTTCAAATTTACTTAACAGTTTTAGACCTTGTTCCAGCAATTCTCAACCTGTTTGTAAAGGACAAAGCCCATGAACAGCTTGTTTGTATTTGTTGTCTAGTTTGGACATAAAATTCTAATAGTATATCTGGAATCCATCAGTCTGCTGAAGATTTGTGTTTGTGTTTTGGGTAGCAATGCAATTTCATAGATTGAAATGAATTGCAACTCGGAAATGGATGTTAATGAGGATTTTGGTTTAGGATTTCAAAAGGAGCATGTGGGGCCAAGTAAACCGTTGCTTAACTTTCGGCATGCAAGTGGCTAGTTGTAATTGGGAGGAGGCTCTTAAAATAGATACAAAGGGAAGTGACTGTTATCAACAGGGATTTGATTTGATTTTGTCTATTAGGGTTGTTTGATCCCTATACTAAGTGTTGTAACTGCAGGCAAAAGCCCTAGGGTAGGAGCATTCCCAAAATACGGAGGGAGGAGGCAGGAGTTGAGAGCCTAGTGGTGCCAAATTGGGTCTGATTTTTGGAATTGACACAGAAATTAAAAGCACAATTTATTTTCTTAAGGAACTTGACTCAGAACTGGGTTCTCAGTTCTATTTAGGCGTGTGGAACTCAAATCACATTCAATATTTTTAAATTTAAATTTTAAAAAACTAAAATAGGCAGTTAATTTCTGATTGCAATCCATGTTAATAAGAATCAAGCTTGAATTGGGTCCCCATTTTTGAGAATGGAGACCAGACCCCAGAATCAAATTCCCAGTTTCATTTATGTGTGGAATCAAGATAATTTTGCTGAAGATGTGTGTGTGTGTTTTGGGTAGCAATGCAATTTCATAGATTGAAATGAAAGGGATTAAAAAAATTTGTGATTCCAAGCCCAAACACTCTAGTGTAAATAGCCCCTTACCCTATGGAAGCACAAGTTCAAATCTTATAGTAAAGCCTAAACACATAGATCACCAGGCAATACAAGTTGAAGGGATCTTACGCCTCTACCATTTAAGAGCAAGAGGAGCTTTACGTGTAAGGTAAGGCACAGCGCTAAGCAGCTTCACAGGCTTGAGCCCCTTTGTGAACAAACAACGAGGGCAGAGCCTGAATTCACGAAGCCAAAAAAACCTGATAAGCCCCAAAAAGGACGGTGCCTTACCCAGTGTAAACAATTGCCAAAAAAAATTCCAACCATGTGCCAGAGCGAGAAGGTGGCTACGTGTGAGCCCCTCTGCCAGGCTCCGGAGTCGGTTACACGTCTGTGAACCTACCATCGCCTGGTTCACACCTATAAGATAGGTTACAAACGGTTTTTTTTTTCCCAAAATTGTTTAGGTGCAGGAGAAGGTTTCGTAACGGGTACCCTCTGGATTTGAGGTCCTGTCCCGAGGCCCCGATAGGCTGAGGGGGGAAGGGAGGGGGGGGTCCCAAAATCTGAAAGGTACTGGTTACGAAACCTTCTCTCTCCGATGTGAAATCCAGCTCAATTTTTCTTTCCATTTCTTTCTGGCTCTTTCCGTCATCTTTCCACTCTTTTCTTCACTTTACGTTCTTATCCTAATTAAAAGTAGGGACGAAAATGTCCTGCGACACCTCTCAATGTGTTATTATCATGGCAATGGAGCGGATCTCCCGAGGCACAAGGACACTGACAGGCTGCATGGGGCCATTTTTATTGAAGAGGAGTAAAGAAAAGATGATAGGAAAAAAATTTAAAAAAACCAAAAGATGAAACCAAAAACTGTACCTTTCGGATTTCCGAAGGCCCAGTGACAGGCTGTACTGCACCTTCCGAAATCCGGAAGGTACAGTGAGAAATTCTTGGGGGCAGGTTAAGGCACCTGAAAATACACTATGCAAAATTGAGCTGGACTTTACGGCTTTACGTTGCCCTCCAAACGCACTTATGGAAATTGAGATTCATTCGTTTCTAAGATTCAGGAACATAAGTAAGATCCCAAATCAGGTTTAAAACCCTTGGAAGAGAACTTTTCCAAGATTCCAATGGGGTTGCAGAAAGGCCAGCCAGCACACAGGAAAGTTGGCGGAATTTGCAGTTCCTAGAGTTTTTCTTCGAAAAATTCTGAGATTTTTTGAGCCGCTAATAAGCGGATTCGTATCATGTAATTTTGATTAATGTCCGCTAATCAGGCTCATTAGTAATCTGACCTAAACAAGATTAGGCGACGCTAATCGGAGGGCCGAATTTCCAGTTCCCAGAGTTTTTTTGGAAAAAATCTGTGGTTTTTAAAGTGGCGAAAACGGGATTCGGATCATCTAAACTGGATAAGAATCTGCTAATCAGCAGGCTCATTAGTGCTGACCTAAACAGGATTCGGCGACGCTAATCGGATCATCTCTCCGAGGAAAATGGAACCGCGTCGCAGAGGAAATGTGTGTGTGTTTTGTGATGTTTTTGCAGATCGTCTTCATCGATTTGTGACGGTTTTGATGCGCTGTTGACGGGAGCAGATTTGAAAACGAGCGGTGGTTTTATTGCAGGTATGTATGTATGTGTTTGCTTGTGGTACTGTGTTTTCGTAAGCTGATTTTGTTGCAGTTTCTTGGCCTGGTAGTGATTGTTTTCTTCTCGTGTTTGTGTGTTTGTGTTTGCGGCTGTGTGCGGGGGCAAGCGGTTGCTTATTGCGTGTTGAAGTGCGCAAAGGAAAATCATATTATTTTCGACGTGATTTTTTTTGTTTGTTTTTCTTTTTTCAGTTTTAGTTACGTTTCTGTGAAGCTTTGTGTTTGTGCAACAATGTTCTAAGTGAAGTTGCTGATGAGGGTTTTAGAGGTGAAGCAGATAACAGACGAAGAAGACACAGGACAAGGAATATTGAGAATAGAAGGGAAAGTGAAAAGAGCAGGGAAGACACAAGGGAGAAATGGAAAGGTGAGAGAGAGAGAGACAAGGGGAATAACTGAAACAACACAAAATCAGTAGAGAAACGAACACTACAAATAGCAGAAAAGGAAGAAGTAACAAACGAAGGAATAATCCATCTGAATGTACCAGCAATTTCTTCACAAAGGCAGGGAGAGATGTGTAAGAGGAGCTAGCAGATCGGAGGCAGAGAGAAGCATAGAGAAAAGGATTGGATAGGAGAAGAGGCAACTAACTGATCACTGGAATGAGTAGCTGAACCTGTCTTTCTTTGAGAGCTCAGATGAATCACGGTTGTTTTCATACCTAGTTTTCAGAAAACTCCATCTGAAGGTTTGCAAAACATGGATCCTCTTCAGGACAATAAGTAGCTCAACAAGACTCATGCACAAGATAATGATACGCAGCTTTTGAACACTGAAAAAACCTCTCTGGTTTGGTGCAGTGAAAGATTTCTTTCATCAGTCTTTTCTGTTTTGTTTACTGTTCTCTTTCTGGCAGTGTCTGGTAGCTCTAACATGGTGTTGCAAAGCTCATAACGTAATTTCTCAAATAGCAAGGAATGTGTTGAGAGCTTACAGATTCTTATCTTTGTATCTAGAGTGATTCGATCAGGAGACTGGTACATTGAACGTTTGTGCACTTGGAAATCCTTTGCATATGGATAGATCCATTTAGAAAATTGGATTGGAAATTCCAGGGACTAAGGAGCAGGGTTCTGTTTCCATTTGATTTAAACTGGAGTCTTCTTGTGTGTCTAACGTGGACTATTGCATTTGGCAGCAAAGGTAGGAGCTGATGTGGAGTCTCGGTAATCATTGTTACAGAGTGCTTGGGATCCAACCTAGGCAGACATCATCCATTAGATTTTTTCAGCTTCTGAGGCATTATAGCTATCCCACTCTGGAGAGGAGAAAACACTGAGGAGCACACTCACTGCATTGTAGAGAACGGGAAGAGAACCTTTCACCAAGCAGCAAGGTTGCAACAAGGTTGGGATTGTTTTGAATAGAGAAAGTTGAAGCTGGAGCCCTGCTTAAAAGGATAAGTGAACTGTTGTCTGGAAATTCAACAAAACAGCAAGAATGATGCTCACCACAGATGGTGTCTACAAAAGTATAGCCTTGCCACCACGAGTACTTGAGAACGGTTTAAACTCAGAAATCCCAAAACCTGGGCTTGGGCACTCCTACACAAAGTTGAGCAATGGGAGCTCTGAGATTGAAATGGACACTATAGTTGAAGTTGAGGACTTGTCCGTGGATGGAAGGCCAGTATTATCTTCTGAAGATTCTGGGGACTGGTCAAGCAGTAGCAGTGTTCCAGAGTTGGCATCTATTAGTGAACCCACAAGACATCCTCGCCGTGTATGTGACCAAACTTCCCAAATCTGCTCTCTCTATTCATCCTCTCTTTTCCCTCATGCACACACACCTGTGCAAACTTATTCCCCATACTAATTTGTTGTGTTTTTTATATGTAACAGCACAAGCGTCGTCCTCTTGGGGGAGAACATCGCCGACGGCGTGGCTCAAATCGACAAAGTTCATTCCAAGAGTTTCGAAGTGATGTGCAACATGCAGCTACTGAAACCTACTTGATCTCTCGGCTAACCCTAACCCTTCTTCGATACCTCGGGTGTGGCCTCTTTTCCAGTATGTTTCTATTTGCAGCGTTTCTTGGACACTCATAAGGTTACGACTGCACTCATTGTCATGTTATATTTAAAATGTTTTTGTGGAGTTTTCTCTGCAATCTCATAGATACATTTCGTTTACTGTGTGGACAGTTATGAAGAAGCTCATTATGTTGCTTCAAACATGATGGTAAAACAATCTACTAAGAGATACCTTTGCTTTTTTGACAGAATTGGTACTCGATGGATAGGCATGTTTATTCGTCTAGCACTCTATGCCCTTTTCCTTATGCCTGGTTTCATTCAAGGTGAGGATGTTGCTTCTCCCTTTGAGCCCAACTCTAGATGTAGTATATGTATACAACATTCATATTTGAGACCTCAACATAATTGAAATAGTACCCTTATGCTCAGCCATAGACAGGTTATACAGACCTGACCACAGTACTCTGCTTTTATCGATGCTCCTTTTTTTAGTGCTTGCTTTGGGGAGGATCTTTGGTAAATTGGTAGACTGATATGTGCTAATTGGAGTGTGTACAGTTGGCTTTTTCTACTATTTTTCCAAGTCTGTGCACCGCAGCATCATTTATGGGGACCAACCTCGAAATAGGTAGTTACTTCACACACAAACACAAAACATCTGTTGGCAGCAAGAAAGTTATGGGATCCAAGTCCTTATATAGTGCTATTTTTTTGCTGCATGGTGTTATGTCTGCGACTGGAATTTAGTTATTCAACCCAGGCTGGTCAGCACAACTCAATTGGGGCATGAAAAATTGGTGTATGATGGACAGATTGGACTTATACCTGCCACCAGAGAGCGATAAACCAAAGCCTGTGGTGATTTTTGTGACAGGTGGCGCTTGGATTATTGGGTATGTGTGGATTTCCTATCACTCAGAGCCCAGCTGAACTGACTTTTGCTGATGCATTCCAAAGCACTTCTTTGGGCACACTTTTGAAATATAGGGTGGATTTGGCAGGTACAAAGCCTGGGGCTCTTTACTAGGCCAACAGCTTCTTGAACGCAACGTTATTGTTGTGTGCATTGATTATAGGTTTTGTTCTCACACCTTTCCATGATGATGTGTTATTTCTTAATTTCTGTATAAATGCCATTGCATTCAGACAAGGTTTTGGAAGATTCTGTTGATCTAATTTCACACTCTGTTAGCTGGAATAGCTATAGGGTTTTGCTATGTGGGGAAATAACACCTTTGTTGCATAATGTGTATATCTGCACCTCAATGCAACTATCAGACTAAAAGAAATATAGAACAGTTGACAGGGCTGGCATTGTGACCTCATCTGAGAAACCAGAGTCTACACACATTCACACTGGCCAGGGCTATTAAGACTTTACAAATCAGTCACAAAGTACTTGTGCAGTGTTTCCAAACCATCACATAATCCCTAGCCCTGAATGTCCTTTGCAACTACTTGGAGCCAACCCCAAATAGAATCTCCTACCCTGCAAGCTAGGAAGCAGCAGATGGATGATGTTCAAAATTGTGGACTTGCAGGAATTTTCCACAGGGCTGTGTCAGTGATATGATATCAGATATCACAACAGGAATAGGTTATGTGGTTCAAAATATTGCAAGCTATGGTGGTGATACAGACAGGTGAGGCTGTCTGTGATAGACTTGACATCAAGTATGATCTTGGCATAAACTATGATCCATGCAGTCTTGGGCTTTCAATTTCCAATTTTGATTAACTTGCTGTCCACACTCCTCATATGATATCTGATAAGAATGTGTATGTTCAATGCAAGCAGGTTATATTTAGCAGGTCAATCAGCTGGGGCACATCTTGCTGCTTGTGCTTTGATAATGCAAGCTGAAAAGGAATATTTTGAAGATCCTACAAAGATTGTCTGGAGGGCCTCACAATTGAGAGCTTATTTAGCTCTTTCTGGAGGGTAAGTCACTGACATTCTACTAGTTTAGTGTACAATTTTCCACTTCAGAGAATCCTGAAGCCTGGTAGATGACCTCAGCTATGACAGGAAATGGGTCCTTAAGAGAGCCATATAATTTGACGTGACTGCAACATATAAACGAGTTCAGAGGTGTGAGCTTTGCATTTTGTGCCACATGCTATGACATCCTTAACTGCAACAATCATGGCCACTTTGCAAGAGGTTATGAGTTCAAAGCCCATTAGATCTATGCTGTTACCTTGATGATATGAGTAATTGGATCTATTCTCATTCTAGTTTTCAGAATCTAGTGACTTAGTGACTCTGGGCAACCGAGCTCCGATGTTGAACAGTCCATCCAAACTGGTCTGCCTCTGAAATGACTTTGTAATGTCCAAAGTCTGAAGTTTGAACCCCCTACATAGATTTGCCACCTAATTTTATGATTAGACTAAGCACTTTCTTTAATGTCTAGCTTCCAAACAAATGGTGTTCAACTTTCAGAAATTTTGATTCACACTAAATCTCTCATTATCCTTTGTAACATTGGTTTTCTGAATGAATCTAGTGCAAACTTGCATCCAGATATGAGATATGCCGTTTTCTCATGTTTCAAAATGCTGAGGTGCGGTTTTTCTTCAGAAATTTTGAGGTATGACTCAAGTTCAAGCTGGAATGTTTTCATGATAATTTTGTGGGGTTTGTTGTCCAAACAGATTCAATCTTCTGAAGCTTGTGGAGCATTTCCATCAACGAGGCCTCTATCGGTCACTTTTCCTTAGGTACCTTCAAAAACAAGACCTTTTCACATATTTTGACATTTACATATTCAACAGTTGTTTCATCTATCAGCAACACATAAATACACTGGATTTTTGCAGTGTGATGGAGGGGGAGGCATCATTGCCACTCTTCTCGCCAGAAATTATGGTGATGAACCCTTCTTTTCGCCCAGCAGTTCCTTTACTGCCACCAATTACACTATTCCATGGAATGGCTGATTTCTCCATTCCTTATGAGGCCAGGTACTGTGATATGAACTGACTTCCTAGTGAATCAGATTCTTATTCTTCTTGAGTAAGGGCCTGAATAGAATTTTTGTCATGTACTTTCTTCACAGTATGTTAGTATGGTATGTTGCAGTGTCACTTTTGGAGAGGCATTACAATTGGTGGGTGCAAAGGTGTCTACAATTTTGTACCCTGACAAAACACACACAGACTTATTCTTGCAGGTTCTTGCCCTAACCTTGAGACCCTCTTTATTGATTGGCTTGTGTGTGTTGGTGGTGAGAAATTTTCCCATTATGCAAACACTGCAAGCCCATCCCCTACTCTTTTGTTGCTCACCTCAGAGTGAGTTTTACAGTACCCGGTCCTTTGAATTACTTGGGAAGGGAGTGAAGAGCTGGTTGTTTACCATGAGGGAATGTAATTACTCTCTGTAACAGGGCTTACAAGCTAAGATATTTTAGTTACACTTTAATGATGATCACAACCAGATAATATATCAATCTTGATTTAATATTTCAGAGGATGTGGGCTGTCCAGTGGACTCAGATAGCATTCCTTGGTATTCACAAATAGAGGGGTAATCTGTGACCATCTATAGGATCAATTCTGAATTGCAGGATCTTTCTTTATGATGGGGTATTTCTGACATTTCAGGATCCAATGCGTGGTGGTAAGGATAAGTTGTTAGGAGACATTCTTTCGATTGTGTTTGCTGATGATGAAGAAGCAAAAGCTGAAGATGCAGTGACAATGATGCGCAGGCGTCTTGTGCCTGAAATTCTCTTGCAACTTGGCCGTAAAGTCAGTCCATTCTGAAGATTAGACTCCAATGTTCAATAGATCACAGTTTTAAATGAGAACGTTTGCGCACATGAATTGAATGATTTCACTTGTTGCTTTGAGAGAACACTGAGGTCACTGCAGTTTCTAGAAGTAGCTTTATTGTTTTACTACTAATTTGGTTGTATTCCAACCACAGCGTGTGGCCTTGATAGACAGCAGACACCACTGAACTTTTGACAGTGCAGTGGCTGAAACTGGTTAGGATATCTTGCCTCAATAGTGTGTGCAGGATCTCTAGAGTATGCAACAGGTTTGTCCATGGTGATCTGATTTAAGCCAAATCAATTTTACAAATGGAAACTGAACAGATTTCACAACAGAGAGTGATTTTTTGTCCTTTTATGATGTTCTGAGTCATGTAATTGATCTTTGTCGTTTTTTCCTGAGCTCATGTGCCTTAGGTTTTTTCCTGCAGTATCAAAGTGGACAGCCTCTTAACTGACTGAAAGAACTTGGTTGGTGGGAGATCGATGGTTAAATGGATGGTCATAGTGCGAAAGACCTAATTGTTTGTAGGTGGATGAATGTTATTACATCAATGATTCTTTTTTTTTTTGGATGGGATATTCAATCCAAATGAATTGTATTATGCATGAATAAAATTATCTTCGTTGATGAAATTTAGCACAATGTGATTGGCCTTATGAACAATACGTGGTAACTTGGTGATGGATAAAATTGTGTTGTTGAATCAAATCAACACGGCAAATGCAATTGATTTCATGGATGAAATGAATTACATGGAGGGCCTTTGAAAAGATGAGAAACTTTTTTTTTAAATGACATTGACCACAACCCTAAAATTAATACACATGGATGAGAATTGACAAGACAAATGAACTTTACCACTAAGATGGAATTTATGTTCATGAAATCTATCACATGGATGAAAAAAAAAATTGTGAATGAATTATAGTATTGGTGATATTGAAATATGGATTATGAATCACTTTCGTGGTGGAAAATGACAATCATCTGTAATATATTCACACAAAAATAATTACTTTGAACCTCTTCCTAGTACAATTTTCATCCACTATTATTAAAAATGGAAAAATGGCCATATATATATTTGAAAAAAATAGATCTCTATTACACATGACCATTTCTTTAGGGAATTGTTCTCTAATCTACCTACATGGAGTGAAGTGTGCTATAGCAACAAAATTTATTTATTTATTGGGTTGCAAACAATCATGGAAATCATCAGCATCCCAAGTAATTGAGGAAAAAAAATTTACATTAGAAATAATAATAATAATAACACTCATAGACGAAATGTATTTATCATCATTCATGGATGAAGTTCATCCATCATCAATCTGAGTGGATCAATCATAGTCATTGTGTGGCATAGACCCTATTGGCAGCTTGTTCTTGGGTTTTTTGGGATTTTGTGTTTTTGGTTTGACTCAAGGTGTTACACTTGGAGATCAGTTGTTCCCAATGACTGTCTTCTCAGCATCCTTTGCTCCTCCAGAATTTTTTGCAGGATGGGGTTGTAGTACCATAGTCAGAAGGAAGGTATTGGAGAAGACTGATTTGAATTGTGTGAAAAACTGGTGCATTGCAGCTTGCTCCACCCAGCCACCCACAAGAAGATTTCAAGACTTTTCACTCAAAAGGCTGTGTGTGACTAAAAGGTGCAGGGCAACAAATCTAGTAGGAGGTAAATCTTTTCTCTCACTTTCCACCCTAAAAATTCGGAGATTAGGTTAGTTCTAGACTTTGGGTGTACATGTGGTTTTTGATCTGTTGAAGTTTTTGGAGTTGTCATGGATCCAGGTGTTGATCTGAACTTTTGGGCGTGAATTTCTTTCTGGATTGATTTGTGTTGAATTTATTTGGAGTTGCCATGGATCCAGGTGTTGATCTGCACTTTTGTTGTGAATTTCTGGATTGGTTTGTGTGTAGATATGGATGGGTCAGATGGTGGTGGGTTGCAGATGGGTGTTGAAATCGATATGCGGGAGTTGCAAGATGCAGATGCCATTGTAAGCCTTGCAAATGAGGCAGGCCAAATTTCCATTTGTGGATTTGGGTCCCTTCTTTCAGGTTCATTAGACCTCTCTCTGCACTTTCATTCCCCACTTGCACTGTTTTTTTTTGGGGTTTGTTCTTCAGTCTTCTTTCTTTTGCTTGCTATTGTTTGCCAATCTTTGTGACCTTGAACTTTTCCTTTTTACCATTTTGTAATTGGTATCCAACTTTCTCCAGCTTACCACCACTATTCTGATTTAGGGTTCTAAGGATTCAAGGCCCTGTTGTCTCTGTCATGTGTCAAAGTTCTACAAAACAGAATTGTGCAGTTTTCAGTATTGTAGAGGATGATGGTTTTTACAAAATCCTATCAGAAAGGAGATCACACTTGTCTCTGCACATGTTTCTCTTCTTGTCATCCCATGTTTATTTCTTCTTTTTCCGTTACTCAATACACTTGCATCACCACTTACTTTTTTGGTTCATTTCAAACTGTTTGTTGCATGTTTTCTTTTGTCACTTGACAGAGAAGAGTGCCCGATCTACATTTCCAAACCTTCAAAACTTCAGGGTGGGTGTCCTACGAGACCTTCGGCGTGTGTTTATACATGCAACACCTGTGTTTTTTGATCGAGGTATTGCAAATTTGGACACCAAGGTTAGGGCTTACACAAAATCTTTTCGAACAATTTGAAATGACTGACAACTTTTTTTATTCAAAGCATGAGATGTGTGTGTGCCCTCCTCTAGACATGTGTGGGATATCATCAACAAGTCTTCTACGCCCTCCTATTGTTATATTCTATCCATGCATTTTAGTATTGCTGTTTTAGCCAGTTTTGATTTTCATGTTGCTACTTTTGTCTGTCAAGATCCAGATCTTGTCAATGCTAGTTTGTGATCAGAGACCTTCAGCTTAAGAGAATGAGCAAAATGGGTGGGTGCAGGAGATATCGAGTGTATGTGTAGAGCCATGTAAAGGGGAGTCTATTATTGTCACTGTTTTTGAAATCTTCACATCTGAGGTTACTTCACATCCCACCCAATTGCTCTTTACTATCTCTTATTTCACACTGTTAATGATCTCTTTGAGTTGGTCCCAGTGGATGTTTTTATCTTATCTGCTTGCAATGACAGCTTTCGAGAGGGGAAATTGGAATTGGGATTGGAAAGTGTTCACATATGAGGCCACAACTAGTCCAACTTTTTGTCTGTTGGGTTGAAATTTGTGTAACAATGATCTTTACCTAGGGCCAAAACAGATGCTTCCAAGTCCAGTTTCAGGGCTTTTGGGGATTGGTTCTACTCAGTGCTGGCAATTAAGGGGAACAGGAGGTACAATTGCCTCCAAGACCTGATTTTCAGCACTGATGTAAAAGCGCTCTGCAGATCTCACAGCCAAGCAGGCAAAATCTGAGAGTTTGAAAGCTGGAATTTAACTGGGCTCAGGTTTTGGAATTTTTTTGCTGGGGGTCACAAATGAGCTATACTCATGGCAAGAGTCCAAGTGAAGTAAGGAATTGATCCTCACTGAATTTTATGCAGGTCCCTGCATTTGTTGAAAGGGAGCATGAATTCCGATTTCTTGCTGTGAGAGATGACCACCTACTTTATGCTCTCAGATTGCTGTCCTTTGAACATCAGTTCTTTCAATTCAGTTTGCTTGTCAGCTTTACTGTGTTCAGCCTAAGGAACTTAACTGTGGCATAATAGAGGTTCTCAACAGACATATAGAGCATTTTAAAAATTCTGTGTACTGATAGAATGATGCTAAAGGAGCTCCAGTGTAAAACTGCAGTTTTACAGATTGAAGTGAAGAACTGGAAACTGCTTAAATGAAACAAGGGATTTGCAAAAGAGAGCTTGGGTTTGGTTTGCAAAAGAATTTCTTGTACCCAGTAGATGTAGAGGTGGAATATAAGGACATTGTGAGCTTCAGGTTTAGTAAGGATGGATGTGGTCCTCAAAAAGATTGAGAAATTGTATATTCTCCTTTGCAGGTTACACCATTGCACAAAGATGGACGTCCCTATTCTCAACAAGCGGTAATTCCTGAGCCCACCCATAATTGTCTTTGGTGAACTCTCAGGGAAATCAATCTGCAGGATTGGTGAATATTATGTGCCAAAATCACTCACAAATTCCCATTCTTGTGACAATTGCTAGCTTGTTACATATCATTAAGTTGGGCATTTGCTATCACCACTGCAGCACATCTTCAAAAGACCAATGTTGTTGCTCATAGATTTGGATTATAAGATTTAGATTTGGGTTGAGGCTAAAGGATGGAAGGAATATTGGGGCTAATCAGGTGGTGTGCTCCAAATATAGTGATGAAGAATATCGTCGAATCCGTTGTAAAGGTAAGTTTTTCGTTCTTGTTGTTTCTAAGTTGTTTCAGGAAGCACACCAATTGCCATGCTTGGTGAAATTTTGAATGGTCTGGAAAGTGAAGGTTTTGGATATTGGCAGGTTGTGGTAAGCTAGAAACATGTCCTTCAGTGCTTCAAATTTAGAGTATTCTAAATTGGTCTTGACATATAATATGTGAGTGCTTACATAGAATAATAGAACTGGAATTCTGTGCATCTCAAAACAACTTTTTACTTTAGATCAAAGGCAGGAAATGAACGGCCTTAATGACAGTTCTGATCCTCCTATAGCCATAGACTCTGATTCTGCATTGGACCTAGATTGCTGATCCAGAGGGCAACAAAACTGAGAAATGTTTTTGGAATAGACCAAAACTTGTCCAGTAGAACATAGGTCTTTGTTTGTACCTGGCACTGGTTGGACCACCTCAAAATGTGCATGAACACAACCTCCTCACAATGATGCTTTCAAGAGGGGCTGAATGTTGTTCAACAGGAAGTGAAGCAGAGTTTAATCGGCGGTATGGACGACACAAGATTCAGAAAGTATATCGAGATGACATATTACCTTGTCGTGTTTACCTCCGCCACTGGTAAAGTCCTGCTGCTGAGATACTCTCCATTCCCTCTTGTATTCCCCCCCTACTACTTCAACCCTGCTTTATCTCCATTCAAAACTGCAAGGTTTAGCATTTTAACCATTCCAGATTATTAGGTGGGGCAAGCTGGCAGTCGACAATTCTGGTTTGAATTGAGGCTTATCACAATTTGCTGTTTTGAGGGGTTGGATTCAGGATTTAGTATTAGGATTTGATGTGTGAATTTGTGATTTTTTTTGGTAGTATCTTGGCATCCAAAAATCTGGGACCTGATGCTTATGAGAACTTTCTGGACCATTCTTACTTGGGAGACCGTACTACAACAATACGCAAATACTTGGAGTCTCCTATTGGTAGGGGCATCATGGATGAGGTAGTCCCTGCATCTCTCCGTGACCGATATGGTGGCTAGCGACAATAACATCCCAAGTCTGTCTGATTGAAGAACCAGTGCATATTTATGTATTATTGTAAGACAGCACCCTACTAGGTATGTGCGTAGGAAATATGTTCCAAATTTGACAAGACCGCTCCATCACTCTTTTGAGAGTTTAGATTGACCTTGATATTATGGTTGGGTCTATCATAGAGTGGAAACCTGCAACTGAACAAATCAATTTGATTGATGATTCAGCAAAGACAAGATTTCTTCACTGTAGTTGATTTGTGTTCCAATGAATTTATTGGAATCACTTTGTTTCCCCTGCTGATGGATCAACCCTGTTAAAAGCCATGGAATCCCAAGTGCAATATGTCTCATGTCTTTGCAACTGCCGATAGAAGATACCCATTGTATGAAATGATCCATATTGAATGATCAGTACACTCCAATGCATGTAGTGTTCAAGACTCTGTCCCCACAGTTCATGCGCCTTCCATTATCGGTGGCCAAAATAGGTGATGAACACAGTTGGACATAGAAATTCTTAGCAGCCAATGAGGTGAACCAGCATGCACCCAAGGGGCCTCTTACACCTACTAAAAGTGCCTCTCATTTTTGAGGAGGCATTATTGATGCCTCTCCAAATACACAAGGAAAACTTCCTTAAGTGCTTTATGACAAGAATACGAAATGCTTGAAGACAACCAAGGTCTTAGTTCCAAAAGTATCGTCCTTGTCATCAATGTTTGCATAATAATCCCCAAAAGAAATAGAAGAATCAGGAAAAACAAATTCTCTCTTAGTTGAAATCTTTAAGGTTTGAATGTCTAGGGTAACACCCCAGGAGCAGGGCATTCCTGAAAGAAGGACCCACTCGAGGCAGAGCTAAGTGCACTTACTTCAAGTGTAAATTCAACTAATTTTTCAAAAAAACTCCAAAATCTCAATATCAAAAAAATGAAAAATAAAGTAAAACCTTGATTAGAAATGAACTAATTATTTTGCATATGAACCTTCATTATTCGAGTGGCCATCAATGAAATAGTGGGTGGTATGGGAGGGTCGTCATGGCAATGCATCCTTAGTTAACAAAGCACCTATATAATAAATAAAAACCATGTTTGTCTATCTATCTATGTCATTTGTTCCTTCACATGTCTCCAAAGGTCTTGTATTTGCTTTCTTCCTCTTTGCATGCTCATTGTTGTTGTAGTTGTAAGGATCATGGGGTTAGATCAAATGCAAGGAATGCATGAACAACTTCCTTAGAGCTATATTCCTCTTTGGGATCCATTTGTGTATGTGCAAATCAAACATTTGCATCACCCATACCATATTTGTACAAGCATTATGATCTATTTTCATAATAATGTTTTGCCTCTCATTCCAATTGTTCTTCTTTGTGGGTGGTGATGCATTTGCATCCCCTAGTGTGTTTCTAAGCTACACATGGGGATGGATATTGTGTCATTTTTTGTTTTGCTCCTATTGGAGTGATTTTTGGATTTGTGACAAGCAATAAACTCAAATTAAGTAATGTGTGAATTGATTGCCACATTTGTGGTGAGCAAAAAATTGGAACTACATGATTTTTTTGAGCTTTTGTGCTTTCATCAACAATTTTAAGTGCAAAAATATTTAAGTCATGATTTGATGCACTACAAAGGTGTGAGCTGTATGAGAAACCCTCCTTTTGTGGCTTCTTTTTCTTGGTCTCAAGGTAACGTAGGGGGAACCAACTTTGCAATTAATTCATGTGTGAGTCATTAAACAATAGGCATTTCATGTATTTGAAGCATGATTGCTTATAATGTGATGTAGCAATCATGCAAGGTAGTCCCCAATTTGGTTCATATTTCTATGAATTTCCATAAAAAAACATTTGAATGCCATATTGTTCATATCAAATGTCTCCAAGAACTACAAATTGTTACATCAAATTAATTCTTTGTTTGAGAAGTTTGGCCCTTTCATTACCAAAATTGAGTAATTTGTTGATGCTTGAAATTATGTGTACATGGTGACAAGTCAAAGAATAAACTTTGGATTTGTGTACCTTGTGTAATTTGAATTATGTATGAACAACTTTTGGGTAAATTGTTTTTATCTTTTGTTTTGTTCAATATCCTCTTCCTACTCCATGACATTGCTTTTAGGGTGAGGTGAACATGATGATTACAAATGTAAGTTGTGTTATGAACATTTTGGAGTTTTTTTTACAATTGGAGACCATGACTTGAAAACACAAGGCAACAAGTGGATTCATGATTGAAAGAAATCAAGGCAACATATTCTTGATGTTTAATAAGATGTCTAAAGTGTGCCAGGAAATTACCACCTTTTTGCCACAAAACAATGACTTTTCCTATGGCTTGAAGTTAACTACAAGAATTTCCCATTGAACATTTTTTCCATTTTATTTAGAGTTTAGTTGGAGGTCCCTTTTTTAACATGTGTGCATAAGAGTAATATATTCATATTTATATTTATATTTATTTATTTATTGATGGACTCTTGAAAAACACATTTTTTTAGATTGTTCAAAAGTTCATAAGTAAAATCCTATAATTGCCATCATGCAAAACTTTTCAAATTTAATTTTCTTAATATGTTATTTGACCAAGATCAAGTCCTTAAAAAACATGTCATAAATAATTTAATTATTTCAAAATCCATATAAAAATTTGCTACCAAAATTATAATCCATAATTTTTAATTTTGAAAGTTCATATCTCTTATTGTTTTTTTGATCATGCATATTTTGAAAATGCAACAAATACATATTCAAGTTGTTATCATCAAACTAAATCCATATTTAAAAAATCCAAATTTACTATTGAATGTGGTCATTACAATGACCATCACTTTACAAAATTTGTCAAACAATTTAATAATCAATCCATACATTCCTACATGCACCATTTTGCCAGAACTATTATTCCTTGTGGCATCTTCAAATTTTATGATGCATGTGACAATACACGGCTTTCCAATTTGGAATCAAAAAAAAATTGTTAAAGTTAACCAGTTTGGAAACTAGAAATGGAAATAAAAGAATAAGGTCTCTCATTGATAAATAAAACCTAGGATGTATCAATTATTGCTTTTCCAAACCTTATTTCTTGAAATAATTATTGGTTTTGGTTTGAGATTTGTGTTTACTAAGTTATTATTTTTTCAACCAACTTCAATTGTTGTTGTTTTGCCAAACTTCTAAGAATATGTAATCACCCATGTCAAATGTGGCATACTTTCCAAAAGTACCCATAAACTTGCAATGTTTTTAAAGGTTTTGATGGGCTTAGGTAAGGAATAGGAAGAAAGTTGCAAGTTAGATTTTGCAACTCTTTGTGCATATATTTGCAATCAATATTGTTGTTCTTGAACAAACACAACCCCTAACTACTCATGATGTATCAAGAGTTGTTATTGAACATAGTCACATTGCACTAAAGGTTGTAATGTATGTGGCGACCTTTAACTAGAAGACAAGAACCATTATACAAACATGCCTTCTTGTGTTACAAGAAAAGTTTAACTTTTGCAAGAATTGCATCTTTTAATGATCTTACAAGTGCATCATGTGCATTATAATATTGAAAAGTGGGATTTATGGGGGTTTTCTTCTTCTTTGTTTGATCCATGATGCACCAATGTGACTTAAATGTTAGATGTAGCAAGCTTTTTATTAGATGTTAATGCTATTAAACTCCCCTTGCCAAAATATTTGAATTCTTTCATATTAGAACTTTAAAAAAATCTGATCATATTGTGGCAAAAATTTGGCAATTCAATGGTCAAAAAAAACTTACACTAAATTTGGCTAGTTGAAAAATGCAATTTTCAAACGAATTTTCCAAAATTAAATTTTATTGCAATTTTGCCAATTCCCAATTTCTTCAAAGTTTATGTACATCAATAGTTAATTCTACCACAAGTAAACTACATGTTACTAAAAGAATACAACTAGAAATGTTGATAGTTCAATTTCTTGCTTGAACAAATTCAAGGGTGAACCACAACTTGTAATACAAAACCTAACATGATTCATTCAAGAATTATATATATTTGCACTAAGTGTGAACAATTTTGCATGCATATATAATACTACAAAAAAATGATGTGCAATAACTAAAGTTTTTTGAAAATTGAAACTTGCACCAAAAACTTCATGGATGATGAATGTTGAATGAGTTGTCATGGGTTTTGTTGTTGCATGTTGACATGCTTTGATTTTGAATTGACAAATGTATATAAATTTGCAAGTAAATTTCTTCCTTTTTGTGCCAAATTCTAGACAATCTTCCAAGCACCATCTTTTGATACCCAATTAGCCAAAATGGTTGGATTTATTTCAAGCTTAATTACCCCATTTTAGATCATTATGGGGTGTTGTTGGTTTGATATAATTTGCATCCCATTCTTCAACTCAGATGTTCAAATCATATTTTAGCTCAATATTTTACTTGGATTGCTTACTCTTGGAAATACAATTAAAAAGTGGCCCCATGACATATATCCTTCTTGAAGCTTAATTATCCATTTCAAAGAGTTATGGGGTGTTGATTTGATTATATTTAGATCCCATTTTCCAATTCACATGTTCAAATCACATTTTGACCAATATTTTAACTAAACTTCTTTTTCTTGGGATTGCAATTTTAAAGTTTACTTTTGAAAAATCCAAAATTTTAGAAAGAAAAAAGTCTAACATGTGTTTAAAAAATGAGATTCATTTTTTGTCAACATTGCTTCTAATGTGTTATATAGAACAAAACCCAACATCATGAATATGTTTTTTTTCTTTAATCCTAACTTTTTAAAATCAAGTTCAATGAGCTCCTAGAGGAGACATTAATACAAAAAAGTAGAAAATACATGAGTAAAAATATAGGGTGCAATATATTGGTTTTTGGGTAAATTTTATAAATTAATTAGTTAAAAAATAAGGTACATTTTATTCAAATAATCAATTTAATTATAATATAAGATATGTAACCATATGAAATAATGTTGTTCATTTTTAATATAAGGTGGATTTAATATGTAGATATTAAAAAATTAGATAACAATAAAGTGATAAAAAATAGGTTGGACTGTCACACTAAAATGGGTCTCCACACAGTGTGAACACCCAGGCCTTGAGGGTGTGCTTTGGTATAATTAGTCGTCCTAATCTTGGCGGCGGATATTTTCTCCATGACGGTTGCATGGCTGTGCATGGGACATTTTGTGTGTGTGGGTGTGCAAGAATGAAGGCGGCGTAAATGATGAAGAAGAGTGGAGCTGCATTGATGCGCCGAAAGTGGAAAGGGAGGAGGAAGCTTGATGGAGAAGTTTAGTGGAGAACGGAACATGAGAACGGGTGGGGTGTGACGGATTTCTGGAAAGAAGAAGAAGCTCGGTGGACGGCAGAAAGGAGGATCTTTTACCAGATAGACCAAGGGAGAGAATACCGAGAGAGGAAACTTGGAAAAAGAAGAGTAGCCGGGCTGAATGTTTTGAACCTTCCGCTGCGCCTAACAGTTAGTCAAGCTACTACAGAAGAATTGGAGAGAGAAAGAGAGAAAGAGAGGGCTTAGAGATTACTAGGAATCTGGAACTTTGGTGAACATTTTCAGATGGAAAGCAAGCTTGTGCTTGCGGGGAATGTACAGAGTCTGTAATGCAACAAGAGAGTTTTCCCTTTCTGGCATCTGTGTGAATGTGTAAGGCAAGAGATGAATCCATCGAAATCATGTTCTGCTGCTGTGTAGGAAGAAAATGTTTGCAGGTCTTTGATCTCGTGATGCTCGTCTGAAAGAATCAGAAGGTGGATTTGTGTGCTGTGTTTCCAGGAGTCTGAATTGTATGTGAGTATTTCAGGAGAACATGGACGCCTGGGTTCGTTGAAGGCAGTCAGTGTGCTGTGTTTCCAGGACCTTCTCTTTTTGGTTACAGGACATTTATCTAGTACCCCCTTTTTAAATGGTCATTTCATGCATATAGATCCCAAACCTTACCCTAAATGTCCCCTCTAGGAATGAGCTTTATACCCTTAGCCATATTAATTATATGTTTTGTTTTGACATTCATTAATTAAAGTTGCCACACCTTCAAATGAACACTACATGTACTAAATACACATTGTTTCATTTTATTTCATCATTGTGAAACTATTTGATTCAATAGTTCCATTCATGTTCTCATGCTACATTTTTTCTTCTTCTAAAATCCTAAACTTATATTAAATTTCCCTTCCTTTATTTCTATAATATAATATTTTTTAGGTTTGAAAATTAAGATGCCAAATAAGTATTTTATTTTTCAAAATGCACTGCAGAAATTATATATATATGAAATTTTTGCAATAAATTATACGTAGCTTCTTTGGTAGGTTTTCTTGATTTTGAATAAAACCTTTTTCTTTTTTTGCAAAAATGAAGAGTCACAATGTTCCATTAAATTATAGGATTAAAAAATGTTGTCAATTGCTAGAAACATGTTTTGCAATCGCATATTGTCCCTAGGTTTCCATCAATTTTTGAAAAAAAATTTCCCTCGTAATTTTTAAAATTTTCAACATGTGGATAATTTTTTATATTCAACATTTCCAAAAATAATTTAATTACCACCAAACTTGAAAAAGTATTATGGTAATTGTCAACAAAAAAAAATTTGTTTTGCATAATGTTCTTATGTGATATCAATATATATACCTACCAATTTAAATGTTTGGCACATTGTTTTAATGCTTCAAAGTGATTTTTTAGCATTTAATATGTAGCAAAAATAATGAAAATATACATACATTAAGCTCTAAAATGGTAGATGTGTTGTTTCATTGACCACATTATATGACATAATTTTCCAATGATAACCATAATACAATAGGTGTGGTTGATCTCTCTTTGAATATGGCATGAAACAATTTCCCATGTGTAGTGTTTTCCTATTATGAAGATTCTATAGTTGGCAAGAAAAGTTCATTGGGGCTATTTAATCACCACAAATTGTTTAGAACCATTTGATGAGCAAGCAAAACAATTTACACTTGCAACATCTTTTTAATTATTTGGTAGGTAATTGAACAACTAATGAAACCTTCCTTATAAGAGGTTATTTAGAACACCCATTCACAAACCCACAAAAAATACCCAACTTAAATTAAATTTAAATCACACTCATGATGGAGTTTGGAACATTAATAATGATTCCCAATGTATTCTTCAACACACTCAAAAATAATTGTGACCCACCCACCCCACAACAACAATTGTGATTGATGCCAATGTGTATTTACTAATAATAATATAATTTTGGAATACTTGAATTAGAAATGAAAAAATCAATTATAAGTGAAAATTGATCCAATGTCAATTTTTTCTTCGAAGCAATGTTCAAAACATAATAAAAACAAATCCTAGGTAGAAAAAGAATGGATTGATCACCCCATTCATTAAGTATTTTATAATTAATAGAAAAAATAGTAACCACAAGATACTAATAAAAAAATTGTCATCTTCACCTTGGGTTATTTTCCTTATGGTTAAATGTCAATATTTTACATGTTCAAGCATTGTATGTTTGGTAGATTTAACTATCCATGCAAGTGATATGATAAAAGAAAGGTATTTATTTACATGTTGTGCACACATACCATAATAGGCACAAAGGGGAAAATACATATTAAAAATATATATTAAATGTAAAATGGCATTATTTTTGGTGACATCTACAAATTAATACTTGAATGGTGATTCGGATTCCAAATTTTCATGGGGTTCTTTTTCCTTTTTTGAATCTACATGTGTGTTTGTGAGTTTTAAATAAGGTGAAATTCATTTTTATGAATTACAAATTTTAAATTCTACTCATCCCAAAATTTAGAATTTAACTTATAGTTATCTTTTTGCCATCCTAACCAATGAAAATTACATGCATCCCAACTAATGCATTTAAAAATAATGCAAAATGAATAAACACAAATAATTACCAATGTTGCCTTGGTATATAAATTTATGTTGGGTGTCAATAATGGTATCAATATTTGTATCTTACACCAAAGGAACTTGGTATTATACTTGTGATTAATGTTCAATGGTAATTATTTCTCAAGATTGCAAGTCGAAAAAAAAATGAACTCATTATGCCAAATTTCAAAATAATCAAACCTTGCATCTTTTACACACATTAAATAGATTTAGTTGTTGGGCTACATGCAATGATATTTGAAAATATTTAAATATTTAAATAGTTAAATTATCTTGTTGAAATTTTGAAACATACAAAATGGGGTTGGTAAACCCCATTTTTTCAAAGAATAATTATTTCAAAAAAACTATCAATTGTAGGTACAATATTCATTTTTGTGATATGAAGGTGATACGAATATTGCCCCAATATAAGTGTGTGTATCACAAACTTAGCATCTCATGACTTAGTAATAGAAATTGACAAAATTCATTCATTCATAATTTGTAAGTTTCACACATTAATATTGTGCAATGAAAACACATTTAATACATGGATTTATAGGAAGATGAAAATTTTGTCTTACATTTTTTCATTGATATGTTTTTATTTCATCCGTCAACACATTTATTCATGTGTCTAATTTATTTTCAACACATGATATTTGTGTGTAAAATGTACAAACCTTTGAATGAAAAAAATTTCACACAATTTTCATTATTAATTTGTTGCATGTTAAATTTGTGATGTGGGCCTAGGATCTAATTAAGGTGATATTATGGTTAGGATATCGATGTTAATACTCATAACAAGCAAGTTTCACATTCCTTTTTTAGTATAAACACAAATTAAAATATTGTTTTATAAATAACCATGGCCAAAAACCCTTCCTTTTTAATTGGTTTTACATTTATGCATTGAAAGTTGAAACATAAAGCCCAAGAACATGTATGTTGTTGATTTTCACCTTAAATCCTTTCATTTATGCACTTATGCTATTGTGAACTTGTTTGATTATGATTCCATGTCAAAAGTTTTGATGCCAAACTATCAATTTGTATGACATTTTTGAGATTAAAATTTCACAATATGTAAGCAAATTTAAAATGTTCATGGTTACTTTGTAAAGAGTTTTTTTTCTTTAATAATCATGTTCTTGATTTTGACATGCAAATTTTTAAAACATATTCAAATCTTTGGTTTCTTATAAAATATTTTCAATTTTTGCTCTTGGAGTTGGAAAGTGTTAGAACTTTGGCATTATATATATATATATATATATATATATATACTTTCATTAATCAAGGTAATTTTACTTATGTATCATTTCATTCAACATTTTTTTAAAACAATGAGATGTGCAAATAAATTTTTGGTTGATTAATAATCTTCTTTACAGTCCTCACTACCTTTGCACACCCATTTTGTCGATTTTTCTATGTTGGGATACTTAAAAAACATTTCCCCATGCTATTACACACACATATTTGAAAGCGTTTTAAGTTGAAAATTGATGTTTCCTTTTGTTTTTTGAATGTATTGCCTTTGAATCCTTTTGATCATCAAAACCAATTTTAAGTTAGGGATTCTTGAGCTTTGCATCTAAAGGTACAATTTTTCATTATCAACATTTTGATGTTTTTGTAAAACCTAGCAAAGAAAGGGAAGATTTTATAACCACAAGTTTGCCCACCATTACAATTCAAAAGCTGATAGGTTTGGTGGATCAATTCATAGTGAATGTGTAGGAACCCAATATCACCAAGGCCTCAAGTGAATAACACATTATTGAACAAAATGTGATTTGGAAGGTCTAGTTGTTATAACTACAAAAAAACAAGAAATTTTGGTTGCCCTATCATTGAAGTATAACATCTTGGGCCTTTTTTGTGGTGAATGATCTAATAGCAAGTGTTCATGTCCAATCATTTCAAACCATGAAGTTTTCAAAAAGCATTCTCACTTATAATCCTTCATGTATGGTATCATTAACACAAATTACAAACATGTTTTTAATGAACATGCATTGGTTCTAACTAGGTGCAAAAAAAACAACTTGCTTCTAATGAAGCCACTCACGGTTAACAAAGAGGTAAAAGGAGGAAGGTAGTGCCACCTCACTATTAATTTTTCTCAAACCCAAACCTTTACCATGGTAATGATCTTGGTCAAAAACAAATCATAGAAAATCTTCTCAAGCGTTCATTTCTAAGGGTTACATGCCCATGTTGGTTGTGAAGAATCCATTGTTGTGTCACCTTGTATTGCAATAATGTGATGAAGTGATATGTCCCTTTCATAAGCAACTTGTCCATGAACATGTTGGCCAAAACAATGAAATGGTTTATGTTCCCTTCTATTACACAATGTGTAACAACCACTTCCACATTTGATTCGTGAATGTCAAGATCAAATTTTGATACCTTTGCATTTGTCATGAATTTTATCAATTCAAAATGGGTTCCTTGCCATGCTATTGTAAGGTTGTTTGAAGCTTTTGACACACTTGGCATAGCCTTGGTGAAACAACTGAAAATTTTAAAAACTAAGTTCTAGCTAATTAACAAAATCATTACTTATGTGAAGGATGATAATTTGAATGCTTTTATTATTGCATTGACTAACATTGTTTCTTATAAACCATTGCAAATTCCTTCATTTTTGGTGGCACATGTTTTGTTTAAAGCTTGTCAATATGCCATTATGAAACTAAAATGGGGAATAATTTGAAGGAAGTAAGTTTGATTGGAGCTTAGAATGTTTTACATTAAACCTTGAAATGGACAAAAAAAAATCTAAAAAGGATTCGCAAGAACTTGAAACCAAGGAAATTATAAACCTTCATGAAAACTTAAAGTTTGTTTCCAAGGTTGTGTTGTTTCAAGAAACCCTATAGTAATTTGTAGCCATTGATCTTTGCTATCGTTGGTAGAGTTTCAAGTTGTAAAGTTGAATTCCTTCATGATCAACCTGAACAATTATTAGACTTGTCATTGAAACTTTAGGCCCTACAATGAAACAATGCATTTTGAATCAAACCAAGTTGAGATAATGGTTGTTATCATATGATGTTTTTATGGTTTGTTCTATTTCTACAAGTTGCATAAAGAGTATTAAACATGGGCATCCTTAAACCCACCTCTTCAATGTGGGGAATTTTAACAAGCATTGGAAATCTTATACATGCCATAATGAGGCTAGAGGTTATTAATGTTTTGCAACCTTTTATGGCCTTTCCAATTTCTTTCAACCCTACCCATGCACATGAAATGTGTGACTTCCAACTTGAAGGCCTTCAATGTGTTGTGGAACAATTACACATCAATTTTCATGTTTTGGTGTTACACACCATCATGCTTTGGTGGTGTTCATGTTAGTGTTCAATTTTATATTTGGAGGTAACTTTGGTGCTACAAAATTCACACAATATTATAGGCTAATTCCTATTTTAACATGGCTTTTCAATCAATCCAAATCAACATATGTGCAGTTTATGGATTCTTTTAATGTGTTATGAAATTGTTGCCCTTTCTTTACATTAGGTTAATGATGTTAATAGTTGGAGGATGTTTTTGGGCTATTTTTAAATTATGATTAAATAAACACATGTGTTCATAATCTAGACATTTTAAAAAAAATCGAAAATCCATCTTACTATAATAAAACTTTCACCTTGATATTATTTAAGCTTTCAATATGGAGGATACAAATAGGAAAACCATTTCTAGTTATTGAATCCATGACATAATATGAAAGACCCTAAAATCAAAATTCTTGCCTAATTAAAAAATTTGATGATTTTTTCATTGATACTAAAATTCATTATATGTATTAGCTAATATCAAATTATAAAAATATATATTGATACTATTGCACACCCATTTCATAAAACCAAGTTTATTGATAATGGGTATGAAATTTTAAAAATCTTTTAATATCATTGCCAAACTTGTGCAAGAAAAGAAAAAAACTTTCGATATAAAGACACAACTAATGTGTCAAAATGTCAATATTAGATCAACATGATTAATTACCATAATAGGTACTTCGGCAACTTTAATATTTATTATATTATTTGTAAAAATCAAGAATTTTTTAGATTTTTCTTTTTTTTGTTAAGAATAAACTTTGTGAAAGAAAATAGACAATCTTCATATGCAAGGTTTTTTTTTTTCACTTTTGCCATTTAGCAACCTTGGTGATCATCCACAAGAAGGATTAGCCAAATTGGTTACAATTTTGAGAGGAAAATTTAAGAATAAATATGCTTTTGGTGACCTATTGGAATCTATTTTCTAAATATGACAATTTCAAATAAAATTTCCTCAAAATCATGTTCCATTATAGCCAAAAAATCAAATGGCCTCCCCACTATTTAGTCTTGTTTATTCCAATGATGAGAATATAATCTTGTTTATTCTAATGACAAATATTTTAGAAATTGGTATAGGGACAATTTTGCATATCATAGTATTTTTACCATTTCGGCAACAAAATGCTGAATAATTAATTAAATTTGAAGTCTTAATTTCGACACTTGGTTTTTTAATTAAATTATTTTCGAAAAATAATAATTTATAAAATAATAAACAAATTAATGTTATGGAACAACCTAATGTGTTTAATTTGCTTCAATTTTAAATCACTATTAATGGATGGTCTATGGTTCAAAACCTAACAATTGAACTTTTGATTTTACTAAAATTTTGACACAAATAATAAATATTTTTTCAAAAGTGCAACAAAATAAAAAATAATTTAATTTATGCCAAAATGATAAAAGTACCACAATAATCTTTTGTATGGTTGTTCATTGGTAATTTTCATTAATTGGAATGTGAAGGATCATATGAAAACCTAACTATTTAAATCTTTTTTTAATAATTACCTCTTTCCTTTAAAATAAATTAATAAATAGTCTCATTCTTTTCCTCTACCCACTAACATGGATATTAAACAAACAACTTAATAGATGTCTTTTCATGTTCATAATATTTATATTATTTACTAATAAATCTTCTTTTTTAAAAATAATAAAATAAGGATGAACTATTGAAAACCATATGGAAAACATAAGAAGAGAAAAAAGAAAAAAAGAAAAAAAAGATTTGAAGCAACTTGAAGCCCAAGTTTATAGTGTGTACATTCTTTCCCTTTAGGTAAAAGAGGAAAGAGGTTAGCATTGAAGTGGGCAGGTTATAGAGTTTGCTAGTCCCACTTCTTTTACTACAGCACCGCCTCATCTTTATGTCACGTAAAGCGCGCGTGGTAACGCCACGCCATCTACACCATTCCGATAAGCGTCTAGGGAATCGAACGGCCGGAAAGGCTCCCGCACGGTAGTACGCGCAGTTTCAGAAAGTTAGGGTTTGGCGCTCACAAGGGGTTTGTGCTCGCCTCCATTGCGCTTGTTTATCTTCTCTCTTTCTCTCTCGCTCGCGATCTCGTTTCCCTTTTCCATCTCTCTCTCAACCCTTTCCAGTGTATTGTATGCTGCTGTTTTCTGTGCCTGCAGGTCTATAGGAGGCGCGGAGTGATCTTGCGCCGCTCTTTTGTCTACCATGGCGACTTTCGCCAAGCCCGAGAATGCCCTCAAGCGCGCGGAAGGTAGGATTTCAAAGCAATACCATATGTGTTTTCGTTAGTTTGTGCTTCCGCATGCCTCTTTTCTTTCTTTCTTTCCGGTGCTGCGTTGATTTTTTTGGGGGCTTTCCTACTCGTCGCATTCGGGTTTTGTTAGTTGCAAGTGGTGGCCACTGGCGTAGAATGATTGTTGAAGGGAGAATACAGTTTTTCCGTCAAACGTTTTCGTAACTTCCGCGAGGATTTTTTTCTACAATTGTTACCCGTTGAGTCATTATTTTCTATACTGTCGTCGGTGGCTGACTAGAGATCTGTACAAGCGGCACTGATCGATTAAGGTGTCTTGCATGAGAGGGCGCTGCTTGTGCTCGAAACGAGTATCTTTTTCTTGCGTTGGATCAGATTCCAGTTAATGCTCGGGTGGCCGAGTTTGTTAGAGGACACATCTTAGACACCAGCCGGCCGGCCACAGACGCTAATCCCGCTCCTGCTGGAGAAATTAGATAGGAAACTACACACGAAAGGCGCGTTGTTAACTATGAGAGAAGTTTTAAGAAATCTCAGTAGTTGGAGTGTGATGGCACTACTTTCATGTCAAATCATGCTTCACACAAACAATACCTTAGCATGAGATGATAGGCTCTCGCAATCCTTGACTTCAGGCTGTAACCCTAAATTCGTTGACCTGGTCCTCTACGAGTTCTACATGCACTCATGATGTAGCAAGGCTTGCAGAGCTAGTCTAGGGGAAGGAATTAGTGTCCAAGGATTGAGGAGTGGATTAGGTTCTTGTGGTTTAGAATTGAGATCATGGTGTAGGAATGTGATGCTGCTTCAAAGAACAGTTGTTTGTTTTAGTGTTTGATGTTTTTGAGAAAGGGTGCAAGTGGAAATCTTCAATAGGTTCTACTCATGACATTCAGAAGCTCTTACTTACTGAATTTTGGATCATGGGGGTCTAATTTGTTGCTTTGGCCTATCAAATTTGTGAACTTATCATGATGGACACTAGGTTGTATGGACTGGACTTTTTCTGCATCTTTTTCACTTTGATGACATTTTGCCATCTATCTGGGACGGGTTTGAAATCTAAACATTGGTTTAGGTCAGGGTGGCGGTTTTAGCTGATGGGCTTCTCTCATGTGGTTGCAGAGTTGATGAATGTTGGCCAGAAGCAGGCAGCATTGCAAGCTCTTCATGACCTGATTACCTCAAAGAGATACCGGGCATGGCAGAAAACACTCGAGAGAATTATGTTCAAGTATGTGGAGCTGTGTGTGGACATGAAGAAGGGAAGGTTTGCAAAAGATGGCCTCATCCAGTACCGTATTGTGTGCCAGCAAGTGAATGTGAGTTCACTGGAGGAGGTGATCAAGTATTTCTTGCAACTGTCCAGTGAGCGGGCAGAGCAAGCACAGGCTCAAGCAGCTGAAGTGACCCTTGATGTTGAAGATTTGGAGGCAGAGAAGAGGCCTGAAGATTTAATGATGAGCTACGTGAGTGGGGAGAAGGGAAAGGAGCGCTCTGATCGTGAGCTTGTTACACCCTGGTTCAAGTTCTTATGGGAGACATACCGAACTGTCCTGGAGATTCTTCGGAACAACTCCAAGCTTGAGTCTTTGTATGCAGTATGTGTTTTATCTCCTTCTATATTCGCTTATGTCCAGACCAGCCTGAAACCCTAAGGCTCTGAAATGTATTTCTGTAGTTCTGTTCTAGGATTACAATGTAATACCTTTGAACTTTACAAATGATTAAGTAGGGTTGGGTCTGAATGTCTAAGTTAGCAAATGAGATTCACATCAACTATGCAGAATCTGACAAGCTGTTCCTTGTTGACAGATGACAGCTCACCGTGCATTCCAATTTTGCTTACAATACAAGCGAACTACCGAGTTTCGGCGCCTATGTGAAATTCTCCGCAACCACTTGATGAACCTTAACAAGTACAGAGATCAGAGGGATAGACCTGATTTGACTCAACCAGAAAGCTTGCAGCTGTACCTTGAAACCAGATTTGAGCAACTTAAGGTTGCCACAGAGCTGGAGCTATGGCAGGTAATCTTTTTTCTGGGATGTGATGTAAACTCTGCTTGCACACAGATGCTTGTAGATGCCTGTAGCAGTATAAATGTCCTTGGGTTTTGCTCAAAATGTTCAACAATGGTGCTTAATACTGGTTGTGAAACTCTGTACAATGAATAATCACTTGGTATGTGTGATCTGCAGGAGGCATTCCGTTCAATTGAGGATATCCATGGACTGATGTCAATGGTGAAAAAAACTCCCAAACCCCAGATGATGGCCATCTACTATGCCAAGTTGACCAAGATATTCTGGGTCGCTGACAGTCACCTCTATCATGCTTATGCTTGGTACAAACTTTACAACCTGCAGAAAAGCTACAACAAGAATCTTACAGCAAAAGACTTGCAGTTGATGGCTTCATCAGTGCTATTGGCAACCCTTGCAGTCACACCTTATGATCGCAAGCACGGTGCTCACCATTTTGAACTTGAGATGGAGAAAGACAGAAATATTCGGATGGCCAATCTTTTGGGGTTCTCTCTCGACCCCAAGAAAGATTCTCGGGAAGTGGTGAGTGCACTCTTTCACATTATGGGCAAACACATGTTTTTTTCTTTCTTAAAATAGGTCATTTTGGATGCTTTGTCTTTGTATTTTCCTTTGGTTTTGAAGTATTCTGTGTAGGTTCACACCTTAATATGTGATTGGAAGTTCTGCCTCTTTATGCTCTTGGTAATATTGAGGTTTCTCACACTTGATATTGGCATATTGTGCATTCTACTTAGCCAAGTTCTACATCTTCAGAATGAATTCAATTTTTGAAATCATGTTACTGAGAGTCAAATGCTTGTGCAATTTTTTCTATTTAGTCATTTTAGTAAGGAGGTTTGTAGATTATTTGTTAGTTCTTGATATTCCTGATTCCTATAAGCATGTAGTTAGAAAAAAGAGGGGTGGCATAGGTTGTGTTCCCCTTTCTTCTTGGTTCCCTTTGTAATGGCGATCTCTTGTATGTTTTATTGTGCTAGCAACCATCGTGCCTGAATCATCCTGTTACTGCCACTGTCAATCTTGTGATAGAAACTCAGTATGTTGGTTGATGTCTGATGTTAACCACTATCCACTGATGGGAGCTGATGAGTGAGGACATTGTGGTAGCTGATTGCTTTTGAAATTGTTCACTCGTCTCCTCAGTTCTTTGTGTTCATTAGCATTGGGTCTCCACTTTTTCCTGTTTCCTGATATGTTGTTGGATCTGAATTCTCTTTAACCTTGTAATCATCTCTCAATTCTCAGGGTAACTTTAATGGTAAGTACGGGGAGTTTCTCAATACTTGAAAAGATATTTACATCAGCATATTGACTCTGTTGTTTTATTGCTGCTTTTTGCAGTTGTCAAGGGCAGCACTACTCTCAGAGCTTGTAAGTAACTTTCCACCAGTTTTTCACTGTCTATATAGCTCAGTGGATCAGCTGTCCTGAGTGTATCTGTAGAAAGAAAAATCCTTTGAATGTGTAGCTCAGGGCATTTGCAAAATCTATGAGTCTGACACTTAGTTCATGTATTGTATGGAAGGATGTTATATCTAATTGCCAGATTTTACTTGCCCATCATGAATTGTGAAAGCAAACTGACTTCCCTATAAGGTTGCAGTTTAGTTGACATGGGATATGTTTACTATTACAGTGAGAGTTGACCATATTCCTCAGGAAAACATGTTCTTTTTTCTTTTTTTGTTTGTGTGATTTGTGAACCTTCTCTTAAGATGGTGGTGGGCATGCAGGTTGGAAAGGGTGTGCTTACTTATGTTTCTCAGGAAGTGAAGGATTTGTACAATTTGGTTGAAAATGAGTTCCACCCCCTTGACCTTGCTGCAAAGGTTCAGCCCCACATGTTGAAGCTTTCAAAGCTCAGTGATAAGCTGTCATCTGCATCACCAGTTCCGGAAGTGCAGCTGGAGCAGTATGTCCCTGCTTTGGAGAAACTGACTACTCTCAGAGTACTTCAGCAGGTAGTCTTCTATTATGTGGTAATATTGTGTCATCTCATAAATCCTCCTGGGATGGATATTGGTTGTGATCTCCTGTCCTCTTTCAAGTGATGTTTATGGTGTTTTGAGCTCGCAGAATTGAACATGTGTATTGTTTCTTTTGTTTTTGTCCATGGAGAGTCCTTTCTATTTTTTGTCAAGTGTAGCTTGTTGCTGGTCTTTTGGAGGACACTCCTCTGTATGTATGACCCTTCTTCCACACCAAGGATTGAACTTCTCTTACTCTTTGATAGACATGGGCAATGATGGTGTGCAGGTGTCCCAAGTCTATCAGACAATGAAAATTTCCAACTTGACAAACATGATCAGTTTCTTCGACTTCTCTGTTGTGGAGAAGCTTGCAGTTGATGCAGTGAAGTACAACTTTGTTCAAGTCAAAGTTGATCACCTCAAAGGAGTAGTCAGTTTTGGCAGTCAGGTAAGCATTTTGGCAGCAGCTCTTTCTGGGATACTCACAGAAGTTTTTTTGCTTGGCTGATGTATCCACTGAAGTGTTGATGAGGTTTATGTGGTTGTCTCTAAGCTCAACTTTTTACTTATTCTGTCAGTCTTTGTGATCCAAGTCCTTGATGGAAAGGTCATCTAAATAAGGGGCATTGCTCTGCCAGGATTTGGAGTCTGAGAAGATAAAGAATCACCTCACCATCCTGGCCAAGCGCTTCAACAAGGCTATTGGCATGATTCAACCACTGCCAATTGAGAGGCTACCCAGGCAGAGTCAGCCCTTCTCTGAGCTTCAAGTCATTGTTGAGAAGGAGCATAAGAAGTTGTTGGCACGCAAGGTCCTCATTGAGAGGAGAAAAGAAGAACAGGAACGGCAGATGCTTGAAATGGTGTGTTGAAGCTTGCTCCTCCACTATCATATATGGTTCCTTAGCTTTCATTTTAGATGATGCAGGTTTTCAGCTCACTTCTCTCTTCTCGCATGTCTTAGAAATCTCAACCATCTAGGACAGATGAGCTGATTGTGTCATGTGGCTGTAGGAAAAGGAAGAGGAGTCAAAGAGATTGAAGCAGCAACGACTGACAGAAGAGGCTGAGGCCAAGAGGCTTGCAAATGAGTCTGCCAGGCGTGAGGAGGCCAGGATTCGGAAGGAGATTGAAGAAAAAGAGCTTGAGGAAGCAAGAGCTCTGCTTGCAGAAGCTGAGAAGCGGAAGGGGAAAAAGGGGAAGAAGGCTGCAGGAGATGGAGTGAGTTTTGTGTATGGACTGTTCAGTTGCTGATGGATGCTCAGGATTTTGGCATGTTTGCATAAGTGAAGTCAGTAACATTCATACCATCTGAAACTGCAGGAGGTGATAAAAGTGACTAAGCAAAGCCTTATGGAAGAAGCACTCAGTGAGCAGATGAAAGAACGGGCAGAAATGGAGCGCAAGTTGCAAAAACTCTCCAAGACCATGGATCATTTGGAACGTGCCAAGCGGGAGGAAGAGAGACCACTGATTGAAGAAGCTCATCAGAAACGACTGCAGGATGATGAGAAGTTTTACAAGGAACAACAGGAGGTAACTTTTCCTGTTCCAGTTAACACTCAAGACAATTTACATTTTTTGTTCCTGAGCTGTTGGATGGCTGGGCTGACATGATATGTGTTGAATGTGTTTGCAGCAAGCAATTGAGCAGAGTCAGAAACAGCATGAAACAGATTTGGTGGAGAAGAACAGGCTTATCCGAATGCTTGATGACAAGGTGCTCTATGTATATTATTTGTTTCATAGACTGGGGGAAAATGTGTTCTTCAGTTTTTATCTTGCATAGGGCCAATTGTAGTCTGTGTTAAGTATTTGTTGTGTCTCCATTTTGTGGGAGCAGAATCATTTCCAGCAACAAGTAGTCAGCCGACGCAAAGGAGAATTTGAGAGGCTGAAGCAATTGCGTGAGGAAAGACTTGCAGAAGAACGTGCATTCAGGTCACAGGAACGTGATGTAAGACGCAAGAAAGAATATTATAAGAGACAAGAGGAGGCTCGTTTGCTCAAGATCCGTGAGGAAGAAGAGGCCAGGAAGCTAGAAGGTGTGCTCTCCATTTCCTAACGCTTTCTTTTATTCTTGGGCTTTCTTCATTAGCAGTCTGTGTCCCCTGTTGAGGTGAGGGTCTACAGGAATTGTAGGACCGGCTGGTATTAGGGTTTAGGGTTTAGGGTTTAGGGGTATCAAATGAGCAGAGTTTTATGTCAATTCAAATGTTTACTGGTAGATCTCATTTGAGTTGCTGATGAGGTGATTATTGGTGGTCGTGTTTCAGAGGCAGAACGGAAACAAAAAGAAGAGGCTGACAGGTGGGCCAAGCTGGAGGAGATTGCCCAAAAGCAGCGACAGCGGGAGATTGAGGCTGAGGAGAGGGAGAAGCGCGAAAGAGAGGCATTACGATCGAAGATTGAGGACAAGCCTGGCAAATTCATCCCACCTTCACTTCGCAAGAGACTTGAGAGTGAAGAACCCAGACGTAGTAGTATTGAATCTTCTGACAACTGGAATGATCGGCGAGAGGCCCGGCTCCCAGTGGAAGAACGACGGCCTGCCCTGTTTGCAACCCGTACACCAATTCCTAGTCGTGAGTCTGAGCATGGAGTGGAGGCCGAGGCTGACAGTGCACCACCTCCTTCAAACAAGTATCAACCTCCTCGTAGCCGTGAGCCAGAGGTCCCTCATTCACGACCAGGAGCTTATGAGCCTCCACGAGGTGTGTCTCGTGATACCTATGCTCCTCCACGTGGAGGTGGAAGGTTTGGTGGAGGTGGTTACAGTGATGGACCACCATCTCGCCCTGCACGCCCCTTTCCTGGGGCAAAAGTTTCAGAGGATCGCTGGGGCTCAGGAGGTGGGAGTGGTGGTGGGTTTGATCGTGAACGAAGTAACCGTGATGATGCACGACCAGACATTTGGAGACGAGGTCCAAGCCAGGAGGCCCCTCCACGACAGCCTGAGGAACAGGCTGCTTAACTTAGGCTGTGCCCAACCTTTGGCTTCCTTGCCATTGGTGTTGTTGAGGGCATCGCTGAGTGAAAAGGTTGGGAGCATGGCAGAGAGAGCACCAAACATCAGGTGCTTCTCCTTCTTGCAGATTATGATAGCAATCTTCTATGCATTAGTGTTTTGAGTGTAGAATGCATGTCTGACCTTCTGGGGGCATTGCAGCAATGAAACCAGCCTCCATAGGAAAAATCATCAAGTGCTTTTCTTACTGTGGTCCTAGTTTTTGTGCTCCTTTCTGAGGTGATTTTGTAGCCGAGAGACTGTCAATTGAAATATAAGACTTCTGAAGCACCCCATATGCCATCATTTGTGCCATAATAGTAGCTCCCAAGATCCATGCCAGCATTTTAGTTGGTAAAATTAGGTGTTCTTGGTGCAACAAAAGCTCTTGCGAGTGAAGCAGCTTTTACTTGATGCACATGTGGAAAACTATCAATAACTAAGTGTTTTTGTACTCACTTAGAAACATGCACCCTACTTGTCCACCTTATGTAAGGCATGTAAGGCTTCCATTTGAGGATAATTCAATTGTACCAGTTGATTTCATTCCTGTGTCATCTTTTCTTTGGTCTTTATATTTTCTACCCAAGCTTAGATCCTCTGTGCATTAGCCATATGCTAATTGAATCATGGGTTGGGTCCTTTTACCCATAGCAACCAGCCCTTGAAGTTTGCAGTGGACATCACCAGCCAAGATTTGATCTGGTTTTGCTCTTGCAACATCTGGGGCTGGAGGACACTGATGTTGCAATGCAAACACAGAATGTCAGTACAGGAAATTCAAGTGACTCCTCCCTCAACACTCCAAAGCTGGCAATGTGAGAGTATCAATGATGTCTGTACTTTTGCATATTTGGGTCTCTTCATTTTTATGATTGGAGATTGCTGATCTTGCAACAAGCAATTGGAGTGGAGCTTGTATTTCCCTGAAGATCATGGTGTGGGCAATTACAATCTCCAACGAAGTATGTGTTGTCATGATTCATTTGCAATTTAGATCAGCATGAAACATGTTTTGTCCTCAATGTTACATGATTGTTAAGATAAAACTCATATTTTTTTCAAACTACATCTTGTGTTTCTGCTAAGTTCCTGATTGAAAGAGGTTCAATTAATATAGGGCATTGTTCTGTATTTCTTTTCACACAATTGGTAGGATTCAAGGTGCTCCTGTGTATCAGACTGCTAAGGATCAATCCACATCAATGCACTAGAACAATTGTAACACTTGCATCAAGAGTTTAAAGCTCTTAAAGTAAGTATGTCAAATCTCAATGCCATTGGAGTTGTTTTTCATGGTTACACGAATTCTCCATGAGGCTAGAATGTCAATTAGATCAAAACACAGGTTGCAATGGCCAAGTTCACAAAAAATGGCAAGAAGTCTTCAATTAGATGAGAAGATTGTGCCCATTCATCAAATGAGGGTACCAATGCTCTAAAAAGCACCACTTAAGAACTATGCCTACTCCTTTGAACTTTGCTAGCTTCTCAAGTCATTGCCCACTTCATATTCCTCAACTCGATCTCCCTTTTCTGTTAATTTGACCCATCCCATGTGTCTTACTCACCACTATCCTTCACTTCACCAGCTATGTCATCAAACTCTTACCCCCATTCCTCATATTTCCTATAAATTTTTTCATTGCCAAGCTTCACAATGGATTGTGTGAAGTTAGGTCCCCGTTTGCTTGTGCCAAAACCACATTTGTGTCCCTTAGTCACAAAATGACCTCATGAACCCTTTGATCAACTACAGGCTTTTTCTAATTGTAAAAATCCTCCTCCTAGAAACGCAGTGTATGTGGACACACCTGGTAATGCAACATTCATCACATGAATGCCTACAAAGGTGGGTGTGTTGCATTTTGAAATGCCTAGGTTATTTTTAACCGCGATACCCAATGGGTACCCATCTAGTACCATTTGGGTATCATGGTAAATAAATAAATACATAAACATGGCGTGTTGATTTTTATGTCATGTAATGCCCTTGATTGTGGTCATTATTGAAATCAAGCCCACCTTAGCTCTACCTCATGTGGGCCCTTTCATTCTAATGGTGGTCTCGGCCTTGGTCATTGCCCTACACTTATTAGCATAGCATGGAGGTGTAAGTCTTTTAGATCTAGGTCCTTTAACTTGGGCTCCATGTTGTTGTGCACTACCAGTGACAATCAACTTTTTTCTTCTTCTTATATATGTTCCCATATGGTTTTTAATTGTTGATTGTTATTTTTGTCAATGTCGAATTTAATTTGAATGGATGTAAATATGTCATGGACATGAATACCCAGGTACTCAGTTCTTAGCAAGGGGCATTGCCCAAGCCAAAAATTGTGACAAATTCTTTTGGAATAAGAAGTTTCATGCAGCCAACCCAAGAGCCCAAGCATGCACTCAAGGTGCTTTTTTTTTTCCTTTTAAGAGGGAGTTGAGGATTCTTTTCATTGTCCATTGTTCCCTACAAGTTCCCAATGGGTTCCCATCAAGTTCTCAATATGTTCCCCAAGTTCCCAATGTGTTCCTTGGCATGTTCCCCATAGCACCTCATTTTTATCTCATATGCTTTGGCAAATGTTGTCCTCTTTCAGCTATATAGGTGGGTCAAGGGGAGGAACTCCAAGCTCCAAAACTCACCACCTATTTTGTTGTGATAGGCCAATGAAAAGGCTTATTGTTATTAAAAAACAAAAACCACTTGGGAAGCACCTGCAACTAATTAATATAAGTAACAATAGGTTGTGGATTTGGCCATAGGTTGTGGATTTGGCACATGTTAATCCATTTTGGTGGGTAGGGAGAAAGTGAGATAATTATTAGGGAAGGAATGAGGTAGAGCAGGTAGTTACTATGAAAGAAACCAGGTGGTTAGGCTAGAAAATGAAGTAGTTATGAATTGTCATTGTAATTGTCTTTATAATTGTTCAAGGACAACCATGCAAAGGATCATCCAAAATCACCCATATACCAATTCGTCTTTAAATTTTTTCGTCTTTAAAAAATTGAAGTAATAAAATGTTTGGGGACTAGCTTCTTGAGCTTAAATTGTTTGGAAAGGTGTTTGCAATAATCATCAAAAATTTAAATGACATGTTTTTTTAGAGAATTGCACATGTTCTCAGCTAGCAAAATGTTGACCACTCTCTCTAACATTATTTTTAAATTTACACTTGGACTAAGGGATTCGAGCAGTCTATCAATCTTCACTTTGTTTTGGTCTAGTATGTTCAATTCACACCACTTATCTAGTCAAGAAAACCTTATACGAAGATGAAGGTCATTTTGGTTTCTTATGTTCATTCACTTCACTTATCTAGCCAAGAAAACCTTATATGAAGATCTCTCTAAGTAAATCATTATGGGGATTTGCAATTCAAGAAGATCCATTGTTGTTTTTTTTTGGTGCATACTTTAGAAGCTAACAATGTGACTTAAAATTTAGAATTTAGAAATGTGACATGGTAAATTTGGATGAATTTGTTTCAAAATTGATGGGATAGTGTTATTGACAAGGCAAATCCATTTGAGTTTATGGATGTAATTCAAGAGAAATTGCAAATTGACTTAATTGAACTATGTAATAAGGATATGCAACACAAAAAAAAGGAAAAGAAGAACATATTAATGTGCAAAATGAGAATTGGAGACATGATGCATGAAAATTCATCTACTATTTATGAATCATGTGGCCTTCCAAACTTGTCATTTCACACTTGATGTTTACAATTTTCAAGCTTGTTTACCTGATTCAAATTCTTCACCATAAAGAAACTTGAGACCATTTTTTTATACATGAAAAAAGATGTTTGTTGAAATGAGTTGTGGAAATGTAGAGTAACACCCAAGGAGCAAAACATTCCCAAAATAAGTTGGAAAGTGTTTATTTAAGGAATGCCCCATTCCATGGGAATAATTTGACATAAAAATAAAATAGGGAATTAAAATAGCAAACCAAGCTCCATGGAATGACAATGAAAGGTGGGGAAGTACTATCAACAAGAGTTTAACACAAGGGATTTCAAAAGGCAAGTGGGAAAAGTGAGAACTTCATGAGAGATTACTAAAAGGAATATTTGAAGGAAAGGAATTCATAATTCCTAATCAAAGAAGAACATCCTAGTCAAAAGTGGAATTTCCCTCAGATAATAGGGAAATTATGGTTTGTATTGCCCCCCAATTTTAGTGTACAATTTATGGGCAATGTCTTCATATCTCCCTAGAGTCACCCTTGCCTTCTAAGGTGAAACAATTAATTAAATAATTAGTAGTAATAATGTCATGTTGATAAGCTTCCATCACCATGTTGATGACAAAGACAACTCAATGTAACCAAAAAAATAATTCAAGAACTTATTTTCTAAAATTCCTTTCACTCAATTAAGGTTCAAAAGGTCTTCAACTTGAGGGGCTTGAAAATTCAATTACAATTTGATGAAGTAGTTGCTACAATCCTACATGTTATTTGCCTAGATTACATGTACATTTTCACTCTAACATTTTTCATAAGCATAGTCAATGCACCATCACATTTGTCTTCCTAGTTTTTTCAAGTTCAATGCACTTTGATTTTTACTTAGAGCCTTTACATACAAAATTACAAAATCACATCATTTATTTACTCCCATACACCTAACCTTGGGCTCATAATCAAAGCTAAGGCATGAGATGGGGAAATGGGCTAGGAAAATGCCTTAGAACTCAATCATATTTTCACAAGTGTGAGAAAGTGCAAAAAAATGAGTCCTAAACACTATCAACTCCCAATTAAAAAAACACTTTGAAAATTGTGGTTTTGAAGGAGTCCTGAATTTCTAAAACAAACCTTCTCCCAATTGGGCCTTCAACATGCCATTGGAAAGGTCTTAATATTTTAATATCAAAACTGTGTTTGCATTCTCCATTTGGAGTTGTAAGCTAAGAAATATGGCCAAAAGAATGGCTAGGATTCAAATTGATAATATGATTCTGGACTATTAAAATCAAAGAAGCAAAGGTCAAATGATCTTCAAATTCAACATGTGATATGGTGTTGAAAATTTCCCTTCTTGAACAGGCTAGAAATTTTCCCTTGATAATTCTTGAATCAAAGTTTTTAAATGTGATAATTATGAACTTACAAAGTCGCATGAATCATAATTTAACAATATCAATAATTTTTAGGATTCCTATGAAGGAATCTTAGGACATTTTGCCACTTTGATGTAATCCCCATCACAATTATGGAATACCATAGGATAGAAGGTGCAAGTTCTTTTCCAAGTTTGGGTTATGATGTGTCAAGAATTTGGTTTGCATGTGGCTTGTCCATCCACCGCTTTGTTTCCAACTTACATTGATTGCCCCCTCTCACCTTAAACTTTCACTTATGAATTCACCTTAATCCTTGCATACATCTCGAAAGTCCCAACCCTATTTCTCTCTTAGGAGCTAGGTTTTCATTATGTTACAAATTTGGGAATTGAAAGTTCTTTCACCCCAATACCAATTGACAAACATAAAAGTGCATCAAAATAAATCACATGAAAAAAATCCTTGCGTTTTTTTCACATGAAGAGGAGGGTGGGGTGAAACTAAAAACTAAGCTCCAATTAAATCAAGAAAGGTCATAAATAAATACAAAACTATTTGAAGAAAATCATACTTGAGTACATCCACAATAAAAGGAGTTGGGGGTGCACCTTTAGGATCCTTAATTTTACAATCCTTAAAGTCCTTAAAAGATTATTTAAGAATCTCAAGATTGACCAAAGATTATTTAAACAATGTTTTTGGGTAGTCAAATGAATATAGGATGGTTTTCAAATTTACCCAACAAGTAGAAAATACTAATGTCAGATCCAATAAAGGTTAGATATAATAAAAATTCATTACACATAACATAACTCTTTTTATTGTGAATGTGCCCACCTAAATGCATTTTTAACTTGGTGGTTAGGATCAAGTTTTCTATTGAATTTGAGATAAAACATTAGAAACATCTATTTGTTGGATCATCTAGTGAGATGCAACATTATTAATATCTATTGATGCATCATATTTTGACCTTGAAATCAAAGTTTCTTTCCAAATTTTCAATTCCCAAATGGTCAATGTTTGTTAAACAAACATTGAAAAACATTGAGAAATTAACTAAATACATTGAGAAACCCCCAACCATATTCCATCACAAAAATACAAATACAACTTGCTTCCATATTCTCCTCCTCACTTTTCAATATTACATACCACTCTCTTCACACAATAAGAGTCTCCTAGAAAACAATCCCATCTTGAATATTCTAGGGAATGATTCCATTCCAAGTCCTCTTCTCCTCCTTCCAATCCACTTTCTCGCAAGACCACACAAGGCCCATTTCATCCCAATAAAAATACTAGGTCTTTTAATATCCTAATCCCTTCTAAAAATCCACTAGCTAGTAAGTGATTGGTGGATTATTACCAACCATTCATCTAATTAACCTCATTAGCTTCATCCTTTGGTAAAGCATAGTAAGTAATTACCAATAGTACCTTAGGAATTTCTACCTAATGGCACAATGTGGGATAATGGAAATTTAAATATTTGAAGGGTCAATAAATGAATCACCACCAATCTCTCTTCTAGAATGATTATTTAAATGTAGTAACTTGTTTAAGCATAATAATTGACGCGCTCCCAAGTCCCTAATTAAACTCAAGTTGGGTCTAAGTTACTCTCACATCGGAATTATGAAGAACTTGGGGCACGCTCCCAGCTTTCAGCACTAGAAGGGGTAGAGGGGCGTGTTAAAGCTCCGGGATGGGACTAGAAAGAGTGACAAGCTATTCACTTACTCGAAACCTACATCAAACCAACCAACAAGTTGGTTAGTTCACATTCTGGAACACCCTCGATGCTAGGACAAGCCACGGGCAACTCTGGACTCACTTTACTCACCACGGCCCGAACTCAGGGGAAGCCACCACCTTCCCCCATATAGTATACTTTGTGCCTCTCCATGGCACCCACATCCGAATGACTTTTTGTCCCGGGACTCCCAAGGAGGAGTCTTGAAACTATCCCGGTTTGGACTCCCGGGACTTTGCACGATCATAACTCTTTGCTCAAACCTCCGATTGGGATGAGTTCTAAAGCAAACTTGTAGCTCTCCTCGAGAGCTTTCCAACGGTGTGTCGCATTTCACCTGAACGTACCGGGGTCGGGTATATTCTTGACTTTTAGTGGTCGGGAGTCAAATTGCCAATTTGACTCCCAGCCTTTCTTTTTGCCATAACTTGTGCTGCAGATGTCCAAATGGCCCATGCGGGGCCATTTTCGACATCTATACTTCCATAGCTTTCCAATGGTATAAAGAACACCCCAATGCAAGGTGTTTTGGCCCTTGCAATTGAGTTTTGAAATTTCGGGAATTTCGGAGGGTTCCCAAGTCCCAATTTCGGGAGTGTGAGTTTCATCTTCACATTCCCCCTCAAAGTAGGGTTGCGACAATAATATTCAAGTTTGTTATTGATCAATGTGTTTGTTGTTTAAACATGAGCTTGCATACAATGTCCATTATATGTTTAATGACATTTTATTATAAATTTAGTCCCCATAATTTAATAAGTATAGAATGATTTGAACACTAGCCCTAATTGTAACATGTTTTTAGTATGCTTTTAAAACTTTTCCATACTATATATAGATTTATATGATCATGGATGTATTATTGTTGTATATGACTATATGACAATATGACATTGAGTGTATTGATAGTAAAGATGTGAGTTTTAGACTAAAATTTCATGCATTTAGTTAATTAAAAACCCTTTGGAAAGTCTAAAATTAACAAACAATGTTGACCATTTGGAGGTTAAACATTTGAAGAGAAACTTTGATTTCGGAGCTACCATATTTAGATGCAACAATAAATATTAACAATACTTTGTGTCTTTAAAAGATCCAACAAATAAATGTTTTCAATGTTTTGCTTCAAATTCAATTGAAAACTTGATCCTAACGACGACATTAAAAAAAGTCAAGAAGTTCAAATAATTTAGTCTTATTATGATGGGTAATTAATACTAACATCCATTGTCTTGTTGAAACATGCCAATTTAACCTTAATATCTACATAGTATTATTCATTATAACAATACGTTGATATCATGTTATTATATAAATATATCATATGTTTAAAATATGTTGTTAGTCCATTGGAATTGATCTATCTTTTAATATGTTTATGGCATTTACATTATCTATGTCAACTTTAAACGCATAAGTAGAAATCAATGTATTGAAAGACCTTTCATGTAATACAATTGAAAAAAAAGTGCCAACCATCAATTTGGTTATTTTCACCAATGCATATTAATATTTGTGTTAATAAAAGGTGAGGCTTCAATAGAATTTTATAAAAAATTATACTAATGGCATTGTTCCATCAAAATTAATTTAGAATGGATGACTAAAGGTTCCTAATAAGACATTGATTTAGTAATCATTTAAGATTGAAATCTATCATAGACAAAATTCCAATTTAGAATTATCTTTCTGATGGTCAACATGAAATTGAAATTTAAACCAAAATTTTGAAAAGTATGATATATCAATAATTTTCATGTAGAATTTGCAATCAAGAGCTTAACCTTATCATGGTTCAACTACAAATATTATATTACGAGAAAAAATTGTAGAAACTTATTAAAAATCAAATTGTTGTGATCAATTCAATGAACTATGGTTAAAAATAAAAATTTCTATTACCACACTAAGGATTAAATTGTTCATTATGGATGCTGAATATGAATTTCTAACTTGGTGATTTATATGATCAAAATTTGTCAAGCAAAACATTCACAATGTTTGTTTGTTGGATCATCTAATCTACGAGGAAATTTGCATATTTATTAATATATATATTGTTGCATTGACATATTATGGTGGCCCCCAAATCAAAGATTGTTTTTCAAATTTCCAATTTCATGTGCTCCAAATGGTCGATTTTGTTAAGTCTAGACTATGATCCGATATTACCTAATTTATACAAGAATAATAGATGCTAGTTTGCAAGCATTGGGGAAATTAATCACAAATTGGATTTTTAAAAAAATCCTTCCTTTATTTTTTTACCAACTTTTATTTCCTTTTCTTTTCTTGTAAAAAAATTATGACAATATCAAAATGTTAAATGTGTTTCCATGTACTTGAATGTCATTTAATCACACGCGTTGGAAGAAACTTGCAATACTTGCAACATATTCATGCAAGGATGTACAAAACACACATTTATGATTTAATAGATTCATAGAATTTTGTTGCATAAATTAAAAATCAAATGGTTGTAATTAACTAATTTAAAGATTGTTTAAACATTGTATTTGACTATTGTAGTACATAGCTAATTTGAACACATGTTTGTAAAATGATATGTATCAAAATGAATTTTGAATATTTGAATTCATTAAGAGTAAAAAAATATAATTTGTGAATATTAAGTTATGTTTATAGATAATATATATATTTTGAAACATGTGAAGCTACTATGGTAATGTTAAATAAATTGGAAATACATAGAAATGACATCCATGTACAAAAATTGTGTAATAATGTAGATGAGTTGTTAGAATCTTGTAATAAATCATATTTGCATAAGCAACAAGATAAGCAAGCCAAATTTGAAAGAGGCCAATTTCGTTTATAAATTTATGAAACATTTATGTCATATATATTTTTAATATGCTTTTATACAAAATGAATAATTTCAACTTAAAATTTTTCGAAAAGTTTCAAGGATTTGAGATTCAAATAAAAAGAAAAATTAAAAATGAAATATCCATCAAAATGCGTTGATAAATTTACATTATTCACACCCCCAACTAAATTTTTTTAATTGAAAATTTGCCAAATGTGAACATGAAGAATACGATTTCAACCGATCTAGTATGATTTCCAAATTTGGCTAAATCATCTTATGAATATTCGCCACTATCATAATTTAAAAGAAACTCCTGGCCCCAACTTGCAAACGGAACCATGATTAATAATATTTTGAGGCGTCCTATTAACCATAATTATTGTGTTTTGCATTAATTATATGAGGTGCTTACCAAGTTCATTTTTTTTGCAATGAATGAACTTGAATTTCCCATCATTCAAAAAAATTTAAATTATGGAGGCTCCCCAAAATAGAAGGTAATATTTTGAAATAAATATAATTTGTGCCCTTTGTGGCTGCCACTATTTCTGGCTTGGACAAATAACCTTTACTAAAAATAACCTACCTATTAAGTTACATTTAAGTTAAGAATGAAATACCTTCTTTAAAATATTTTATTCCATTCATGAAAAATTGGGGGTTGATTAAATCTCAATGTTTTATTCCATGAAAGCTGGTGACATTGGCAAGACTTGTTTTTTAACATTTAATTACATTTCTAGTGTGTATGTGTAGCAAGTTGCACATTAACAACAATTTTATTTTTGGAAATGTTATTAGAATAATCAATTGAAACATAGTCTACCCCATCCTATGCCCAAAGATCTTGTTCCATGGGTCCATTCATGATTGGGGTACCAAAAAGGAATGTCTAACTAAAAAAGGACTTTAATGAACAATTTTAGATTTTTGTAGTGTTTAGTATATTACAATTATGGTGTACTTTTTGTGTTCTTACAATTAGAGTATTGAAAAACAAGCTATAAAAAAATCCAAAAATTACTTCATGTTGTATAGAATTCCCAAAGATTCAAAAGGAATCAAATGTTCATATTATAATTTTTTGTTAAAGGAATGCATAAAATGATGCCATTGATTTCAAACGTTTGATGTAAGAAGAACATGCTTCCCTTTATGCAAATACATGTTCATTATGTCAATTTGATGAAAAAAAAATCACATGAAAATTTCAAAGTTTTGAAATTTTGAAGCAAAAGGTTGCAAGGGAAATGATTCCTTTAGTAAATAATTTGGGTACTTTTTTATATCCATTAGGTTCAAAATTTCTAACTTTAAATGCACATCACATGTGTAGGAAATAATAATGTGAAATAACATGTTTAGTTGATTTTCGAAGCCCATTTTTGCATTTTCTATGTTTTTGCTTGCAAACCAAAATATTCATGCACAATTATGTACGCATGTGAAAAATCACAATCACCACATGAATTATCTTATATTGGACTATTCAATTTTTCTCATTTTTAGACCACATGGCGGCCTTTAGATTATTTTAGGGTGGATTTAATAATGTCCATACCACTTGGTGGCCACTTGGTAATTCTTCCACCGTTGAGTTGCAAGCTCCCAACTTGGGAACGTTTGGGGATTGCAAGATGGTTACATTTTACGAACCACGAGCTCTAGAATTGGGAGAACTTGACAATTGTTAAGTCATTCAACATGGGGAACTTCAACCTCTTGATGAGGAGCACCTAGTGGCCGCCAAGTTGTTCAATGCAAGGAGCCTTGACCTCTTAGTGGGGAACATCTAGTACTGCCAAATTATTTAATGCAGGGAGCTTTGACCTCCTTGTAGGGAAGCACCTAGTGGTTGTTAGGTTGTTCAACTCAAGTAACCTCGAACTCCTAGCCCATAGTTACTAGGTGGTCGTCATGTGGTTCCACCTAGGTAGTTGTGGCTCATGGTCACTTGGTAGTCATTTGGTGGTTATGCCCAAGCAACCACCATTCGCTATTACCTAGCAACTACCAAATGGTTGTGTGTGGGTAACCACCATTCTTGGTCACATGGTGGCCATTAGGTTGTTCCACTTGGGGTGATGCTCCTAATCACCTAACAGTTGCCAAGTTGTTGCACTTGGGGGCTTGCAAACTTCTAACCCATGGTCACTTGGTGGCCACCAAGTGGTTTGGCTCAAGGAGGTGTGAACTCCCAACTCACAATCACTTAATGGTCACCATGTGGTTCTACTTGGGGAAGTGTGAGCTCTCAATTCATAGTCTCCAAATGGTTTTGCTTGGGGAGGTAACCCATGGTCACCTAGCAATCGCTAAATGGTTTCACCTAGGAAAGCATGTGTTCCTGGCCTATGGTCACTTAGCGGTTACTAGGTGGTTTTATGTGAGGAGTCACAAGCTTCCGACCTCAACTTGCTTGGCAATTGCCAAGTAGTTCTACGAGCTTTCAACTCGCAATCACCTCATAATTGCTAGGTTGTCACAAGCGAAGAGCTCCATGGGCATAACCACCTAATAGTTGCAATTTTGACCATGAGCTGAAAACCAAAAGGTCCCCACCCACGACCATTGTTTTGTATGCTTCAAGATTATATTTTTTAGGCGTAAATGAAATCATATGTTTCGACACAAATGAAATTTTGGTAAGTGCATAGTTTGGCTTAAAGTAACAAGTCTTTAAAAGGACATTGAAAACAAAATCCAAAAAAAATTTAAAAAACATGTGCATGATGAAAATATTTTTAATTGAATAGCTATGAGAAAGCAAAGAAAGCTTAGGACTTAATAAGCCATAGAGAATTTGAAAGAAGGAGTATCTTTCATAAAAATAAAGATATTTCCATTGTCACAATGAAGAAGGAACATGACAAGTTGAGCACCTCTTAAAGAAGCGATAGAAAGTTCCAACCCAAGATAGACATTAGGGCCAACCTCACACTTGTTCAGCAACCATCAAGAATAGTTTATATGATAATCACTCTTTTCTGAAAACTTCCCCATTGATTACATCAACTTTAGTGAAAAACACCAACTTGCAAATTGAATGTTTGCTGTAAATCCAAATACAACAAAAAAATGAATCATTAATGGTAAACAAACCAATAGAAAGGGAAAAGTAGAACTTAAAGGAAAGGAAAGCATGGAAAATCAATGAATAAGTTGCTTAGAAGAAGCCTTGCACTTATAAAACTCTAAACCAAATCATTTTGAAACTTTCAAAAATTGAAAATTGAAAATCTAGGAAATTCTTTAAAGGGTAACCTTTTATCTTCAAAAGGACAATAAAATAGGTATTCATCTATTCTTTTTACAAGAATTGCAAGAATTTTCATTTTTTATTTTTGTGTGTGTGAATGAGTTAAGTGTTAAAGCAAAAGCCATAAAGGTTGGCCAATGGTCTACTCATATTTCAAACACATTTAATAAGTTTTTGGATGTTTTAATAAACAAATTTCCCAATTAATTGCTTCCTTTTCATGATGTTGATCACAAAATTGAAGTGATGTTGGGATGACATGTTTTCCAAATCTCCTTATACATTTAATCAAAAGGAATTTGAAGAATTCAAAAATAAAATAAATAATCAATGGAACATTGTTACATTAAATCAAGTAAGTTGTTAACTGGAGCCCTAATGTTATTTGTGATAAAAGATGGCAAATTGTGCATATTTTCTTGATTATCATGCTTTAAACAAAATTACTATAAAGAACAATTACCCCTTGCCTTGGATTGATGACTTTTTTGATCATCTACATGGGGTTTGTTATTTCAATTGAGTGGATTTGAAGCTAGATTATTACCAAATTCACACTATGAATGCAAATGTGGAAAAGATGGTCATGAGATTAATGACTTCTATCAATTCCTAGTCATGTCATTTGGGTTGTGTCATGTGCCATCAACCTTTATCACTATCATGAAATTAGTCTTCCATGATAAATTGGATGAATTCATCATCATTTATGTTGATGACATTTTATTTTACTTTAAGTCAATGGAAGAACATGCCAAAGACTTGTAGTATGTCTTGCAAAAGCTTAAAGATAATAAGTTTTATGATATCCAAATAAAAAGTGAATTTGTGAAATTAGAAATGGATTTTTTAATACATGTGTTATTTCAAAAAGGCATGAGGCCTAATTAAAAAAAAATCCAAGCCATAAAAAAAAAAGGCAAAGTCTAGTTACAACAAAGGGGGTAAAATCCTTCCTTGAATTGGTGAACTTCTATAGGAAGTTCATAACTTTTTTTTCCACATTGGCCAAGCCACTCATGGACCTCTTTAAAAAGGAGTTGTCATTTGAATGGTAAAATCAACAACAAAAAATGTTCAAAAAGTTGAAGGAAAAAATTTCAACGACACTTATGTTGAAGTTCCTAGATTTTTCGAAGTCATTTGAAATGCACATCAATGCAAGTGGGTTCACAATTGAAAGTGTGTTGATGGAAGATATGCATCCTATCACCTTTGAAAGCAAAAAAATTGATGAAAGCCCAATTAAAAAAGCAAATTCATGAAAAAAAGGTGTTCATTGTACTTAGTTGCTTTAAGACTTAGCAACATTACTCGGGATTGCAAAAGATCAAGGTCTTCACTTATGTAAAACAACCATTGACTAATGTGGTTTAAAAATGGCTATGTTGATAAATGAGGGTGGAACTTGAAAACCTTCAAGCTTAATGCTTGAAATGAGGGCACACAAATTCACTCAAAGAAAAATGAGTTGGAAAGTCAAGTTGCACAAGAAATTAGTCCATGGAAGGATGAAGTGGAAGGTTGAAATGAAACAATAATAAGCAATGGAAATGGACTTTGGGAGCTGAACTTTAAAGAAAAACTCTTAAAGGTTCAATTAGGTGAAACTAGGGTAGTAATCCATGCAAACTAAATGGCATGACTTTGAATTGAAAAAAAAGCTTGTGAAAGTGAAATTCCTAATAGATGGAGTCATGACCCATGTCTTTTAAGGGTAAAGGAGGCTTAAATTATAAAAGTTCAATTTAACATTATTTGTTGGTTCATTTAATAGTTCATTATAAGCATGGTGGCCGAAATTGTCAAAATAAAATCTAGAATTGATTCAAATGGAAAACCTCATATGGTTGAGGAGGCCTAAGAAAGGGAATAACATTAAAGTGTGTGGGAAAGTCATCACAAATGATGACACGAAAGGGTATGAATGGCACCTAAGATTTCTCCCATGTTGAAACCAAAAAGATACAACACAAATGAAACAAAGTTGGGAAATGGCTAATCCCAAAAGTGATTTCTAGTGAGAGTATGGCAAGTATGGGCTTGTCATAACGAAGATGTTGTCTTCTATAAGGTGAGGATACATGACATGCCCTTTTGTGCAAGTTCAATTTGCAAATACGATTTGTGTGAAAACCACCTTGGTGGGTCACCATGGCATCACATGAATCTAAGCCATGGCATATTAAGGTTTGATTCGTTAATTCATTTTACAAATTGGGCTATGAGGTTTCAAGATTGAGACTTGAGACAAATCAGTCTTGTCTTGGGGCAACCTAGGGTTGTACTTTGGTGAAACTTTGTTTCACCTTGCAAACCCTTTGTGACAATTTGATGTTGTTCCAAGGCATCACCTAGTGTTGTGCCTTGGGAAGTCCCAAGACAATTTGAAGTTATCTTTGGAGTGATTATTTGTGGTTGGGTTGTGAGCCACAATGGGGGTAGATGTTGTTCTAGGGTATCACTTAGTTTGTCCTTTC
>Ga0116231_10000895_pt1 | contig 57333 bp, 41 predicted proteins | sample S1TSphgellanicum_2_FD_89695 | JGI IMG/M metagenome (GOLD analysis project Ga0116231, IMG submission 89695) | Host-associated microbial communities from peat moss isolated from Minnesota, USA - S1T2_Fd - Sphagnum magellanicum MG | ecosystem: Host-associated > Plants > Peat moss > Unclassified...
AAATCATTTTTTAGATCAAATAAGTCTTTTTGAATTGAAATTGAAAATATCATATTCAAATCAAAATTTTCAAATTCAAATAATGTTTTAAACAATTGAAATAAAAATTTTAAGATTCAAATATCAAGTTTCAAATTCTAATAAATTTTTTTAAAAGTTAAAATAACAATTTTTATAATTGAAATATCAAATTTCAGATTTGAATAAAAAAGTTCAAAGTTCAAATATTAATTTTGATATTCATTATATGAACAATATACATATGTATGCATATTATATATATATAATTTTAATACATACATTAAAATACACCCCTATGTCATTGTAGAATACCTTTAGGATGCAACTAATTTGGTGATTATTATAAGTAATGGGACATAAACCTATTAATGGATGAAAATAAATGTAAAATTGATGCAATTAATAGGATGAAATTTCTAGTAGTTGCATCATAGTTGTGAAAATGACCAAAATAGTTGAAAGTTGGTCTTGTAGTTGCAAATTTTTCCCAAATCTAGTTGCAAACGATTATAAGTCGTATGTAGTCATAAATGGAATGGTTACATTTTGGCTAATTTCTACTTGTGCAATATTGTCCAATATTGATTATCATTTACTAAATCAATACCAATACAAAGTTTGTAAACATGTTACAATATCATATCTCTTGCAGCCAATGGTGCATATGAAATTTCTAAATGTTTTTGTTATGGTGTGCCTATAACACATTTACAACATCATAATAAACATGAATACAACATTGATTCACTATTGAATATCTAATTTGCAATTGTGTTGTTGCAACATTACATCACCTACCTTCAACAACACACCAACAATGCAAATACGATGTTGGGAAAGTATGATTATAACATAGATACAATAACATAAACAACAAGAATACAAACATTGAGTCAATATTGAATATCTAGTTTGTAGCTATGTTGTTGTAACATTGCATCCCCTTTGTTCAACAATGCACATGCAATGCAAATACGATGTTGAAAAAAAATGAGTACAACATAAATACAAAATATAGACAACATGAATACAATATAAAATCAATACCATAATAGAGTTTGTAACCATATTGTAACAACATTGTATCATTTACGATTAAAAATGCATATTCAATACAATCACAATACTAATGCAATATCATTACAATATGGACATAATGTGAATACAACATGTCAAACAACATAAATACAATGCAAATATGATGCTACATCAATTATCATTGAAACAATACCAAAATTAAATTAATATAATTTAAATTGTTTCAATGCCTATTTTACACAAACAAAGCACTAAACCTTGGACATCTTGTAAAAGTATTGTGAAAGCATTTAAATAGCACTAATACAAAGGGGTCCCCACTTTGTGATGTAAAACATTTTTTGTGAAATGTTTTTTAATCATTTTGGATAGTCACATGTTGCATTAGATAATTTCTAATTTTAAAATTATGACATGGATATATAAAGTCCTAAGTTAATATGATGTGGAATAACGCACCATGTCATCACACCAAAAAAAATCATTATTCTATTTTCTTTTATTTTTCATTTGATCATGGAGTCACATATTGCATTTTTGTCATTACATGTTGTGACAAATTCAGATGCCATGAATTTTTATTTTTCAAAAAAAATTGTCAACAAAAAGGTTTTGATGCCATTTGCCATGATGTACATGTTTGTAAACAACATTTGTACAAGATATGTTAATGCACACATCTATCAAGGATTCAAACCAAAACTTCATGATAACACACCAAGGTTTTAACCACCAAACCACTTCAAAAATTTATTAACAAAAAAAAAAAAGTTTAAATTTATTTTGTTTGGCATGAAATCGTTTAAGAAATTCAAAGGTTAACATTCATTTTCTTCTTCAAAATGTATTCAAATGTTACAAATGAAAACATGATCTTGAAGCTTATTCAATAATGTATTTTTAAAAAAAAATTTAATCATGAATAAATTTTAAAATATTTTTAAATTTAAATTAACCTAAAATCTTTGTAAATTTAATATCAATTCACTAAGTCTTTTAAAATTTTATTTTCATTACATAAAATATGTCTAATTTTTGTAGAATTGCAACATTTTATTTTGCCCAATATGATTAGGTACAAATTATTTATTTATTTTTGTGATGCTGTTAAAATGGTAATCATCCATAAGAAGATTGCCATATTTGGTTATAGACAAGTAGTGTAGTTGGAAACTTGTTTAAATCCTTCAATATTATGGTGATTTATTATATTTTATTATAAAAATTTGAAAAAATAAATAAATTTGAATAAATTTTTTTTTCAAAAAAGTTCTTTCATAATATTTTTGCCCTCTTAAATTGGTAGAAATTGATTATAAGAAAAAAAATTAATCAAGTAGCTAATATAATCATTTAAATTTTTTTTAATTTAGCAAAATGAATCATACATTAATACAAATGATTACATAATTTGAAAAAAAATTACAACATATTATTTTATTTTCTTGAACGTGTAAAAATATATTTCACATTTTTTCCAATTTAAAATTAAAAGAAATTTAATTTGGTGAACTTTTGGGTTCGAATGGTTGGATAATCCCCCCCACCCTAACCAATATATTTTTCTAGTTTTTGATCTTAACTTGGAAATTTTTGGTGGGAAAAAATAGAAAATAATAGTATAAATTCAAAAAAAATGTAAACAACAAAAGAATCATCAAAAATTGAAATCATAAATTTAAAAAAAGAAAAGGTTTACTCCTAATGAGTCAAAGTTTCAAAATATTCAAAATAATTCCAACATCAAATTTATTTGAAAATGTTTAAATTTAATATTTGAAATCAATATAAACCTTAGCCAATTTCTTAAAATAAATAGTAATGATGTGACTAAATTTTTTTTATGGTAAATATTTCCACCATTTTGTAAAGGTAAGAAGGACCATAAACATTAACAAAAGATTTTTAAATGCTATTTACATTTTTACATTTTTAAATGATATAATTTTATAATGGGCTCTAGGACTTGTAGCCAAAATATAAAAATATTTTAACAAATTTGTAACTCCATATAATATGGCTTATAGCCAAAACATGGTTAAATTTTCCTATGGATGATCTTGAAGAAGATTACAAAATTGAAAAAAATAAAAAGATTAAAAAATCATTGATGTTATTATTATTATCACCATTTATAATTCATTCATTTTTTTAAAAGTGAAAATTTAGAATTTATCTCTAAATATTTAAACATAAACCTATAACAATTTTTTTTTTTGATAAACCATGTTTAAATTTTTAAAAAGTGTATATAATAAAAATAAAAATAATACTTAAATTTTTAAATTTTAATCATTGTTTCTAACATGGATTTTTTTTCATACACCAAAAGTAAAAAATGGAAAAAACATTAGGGATTATTTTTGGGGATTTTGTGGTGTGGCATCATGAATATTCATAATAATAAACTTGTCCATGATGCATAAAACAAGGTAGGGGAAAAACATACAATCTAATTAACATAATGTACATGAATTTAATATATGAAAATTTTATAATTTAAAATTTTATATGCATTATAAACTTTGCATGCATGAACATTTTGACCTAATCACTAACCCATTCAAATATAAATGTGAGGCATTAAGTTGTTTTGTGTGTTTCAATATATATTAGTAAGTGCAATATGCAATGTTTGAATAGTGGTTTCAATAAACTCAAAGTGAATTCATGTACAAATGTTGATAGTTCAAGAAATGTGAAAAAATTCACTAAACCATTGAAGTATAATTGCAAAATATTGAATTAAATGTGTTTTGGTATATTGTAATAAGTGCAAGATGTAATTTGTGAATAATATTTTAACATATTAAAAAAGAGTGATTCAATTTTAATAATTGAAGAGATGTGAAAAAAATCACTAATTCATTTTAATATAATGCGGGGTTTTTAATTATTGCATGTGTTTTAATAAATTATGGTAAATGTAAAATGTAACTCCTAAATAATGGCTTCAATATGTTAAAAGTTGACAATTCAACTCATGTACCATGTTCACAGTTGAAAAGATATTTTAAAAAATCACTAATCCATTATAATGCATTGTGTAAATAAATTTAAAGGTTACTTCAATTTCAATGTCAACAATTTAAAATTAGTAAAAAATTAAATAAAGTCCAAATTGTATTCATAAATGAAACAACATAATGAACATAACAACTATGAACAATATTGACCATTGATCAATGCAACAAGCATTCAAACCCCATAGGATGAAACCATCGAAAAAATGGTGAAAGCAAAGGATAGGAGAAAAGGGGGGTAAAGGATAATGGCAAGTTCTTTAAAACCTTTGATTAACCTTAATTTGAATTTGGGTTTTTGCTTCTAAAATTCCAAGTGAGCATGAGTTGAAATACATTATAAATATTGAAATCTTACCTTGTTTTTTTTTTCATTTTTAACAAATTTTCGTTCCATTTCCCCATGAACAATAATTAAAGCCTCCACATCACAATCCTTCTAGTTTTCCTTACTTTCTTCATCTTCATCCTCTTCACCTTCTTCAACCTTCACCATCTTTTTTTTGGATGCAACCTTCTTTTGAAATTGTTTCTTTTGGAGTTTGAATTGTGCCACAACTTGAACATCCTCCTCTTGGGTGTCTTTAAAATTGGGAACTTGGCCACTCATTGACTTCCTCATGGGCACCATGTGAGGATCCACAAAATCACCCATGTTAACTCTAGAATTGACCTAAAGAGAAAGAGAGAGAGTTGGTGTGTTTTCAATAATGTCTTCAATTCATAAATGTGTCTTCCACTCTCACAAAATTTGAACAAGGGTAAAAGAAAACAATGAAAAAAATAAAGAGCAAAATAAAGAAATGAACAACCTTGGACCTTGACTTACACTTCGATTCTTCAAACCATGAGCTCTCCCTCAAGCTGTTTTTTTTGGTCTAGACCAATTGGTTTTCCCTCCAAAATGATGCCATGTAGCCTAAATCACAATTTGATTTGTCTTTATCTTGGACCCTTGTCTAAAGACCTTAGGACCAATTTAAAGCTCTTGACCAATAGGAATGCTCAATCTCATTGGACACTTGTCTAAAGTCAATTTTAATGACAATTGAATTTTTGTTTCATATCTCTCACACTTCACAATGGAATGGAAAATTTCCTTTTCAAGGACTTTCCAATCTTTTGACTTTCAACTTTTAGAAAGTTTTTTCCCCTCCTAGATCACTCAAACTCAATCAATTTATTACAAAATAAAATTGTACCTTGAACCCCACCTCCCCCAACAAAGTAATATGGATCACACTAACAAACATTGCTGAATGGCAATTACTAACAATGTTTGATGATTTTTTTTCCATTCCCCACTCCCCAAATCTCATTCATATTTGCCAAATAAGTGACTACAAATATCCAAATCAATTTGATCTCATTCATATTTGCCAAATAAGTGACCATAAATATCCAAATCAATTTCATATCTTTCTTGTATTCACCATTGATGTATCATCATTACTATGATGCATGTAATTGGCATCATAGTACAAATGCGTGTGAATGTTCATATACAAATTGAAGGAATTGCACATTATATTACATAATTCAATTTTCAATTTGCACACTTTGTCACAATAGCCATTTCAATCTAAGTTTTTTAATTTTTTTTGATAATTACAGTGTACCGATCATTAATAGTTTGACTTAAATTTCTAGATCTAAAATCATCTCCACTGACAATAATAATAATAATAATAATAATGTCCCACATATACTACTTTTGATAACAATACAACCTCTAAATTTTATAATAACATGGAACCTAAAGTTCCTTGATACAATGATCCAGTTTTCACCACTAACAAATTTGTGCAATGGAAATGCAAAGCCCATAATAAAATTTGGGCTTTCCATGCTGCTTTGCACTCCCAATGAACAATGATTAAATTATTTTTTGTGAACATAATAGTTTTGTTGTAATCAATTTTGTGTTTTTAGAAGATAAGATTCTGTAAATTTCACTATATGTCATTTTGATCTATTAATTTATTTATTTTCATTCTTGTCAACGAAAGTCTGATTCATTAAATAAGTTCACAACAAGATACAAATAGACCCAAAAAAAAAAAAACGTTGAAAGGGTGTAAGAAAAGCAACAAGATACAAACAAACAGACAAAAACCATTGAAAGGGTGCAAGACAAACATCAAGAAATAATTCTACAATGAAATTTGATTTATGACAAATTATAATCTGGAATGGCTCTGGAATTGTCACAGTGACAATCACCAAAATCCCATCTTACATAAACCAGTTTCAATGAAAGATTGTCACTGGAATTTAAAGCAATTGGGAAGAGCAAATTTAACATTAGTTTTACAGTCCAGAGCAATATACATACCTGCTGATAAACACAGGATCGTAATCACTCCACCCAACACAAATTCTGAATTATGGACCGCCTTTTGTGGCTGCTGTAACAACAGTAGTCAGTGAAAAACCTCCTAGTATTTTGTTTTCTTTGCCTGATTTATTTTTTACTTCTTTTCCAGCGGCATTTTACAGGCAACCCAAATGTTTGAAATTGCAGAAGAATGTAGACTTTCTTTTTTATTTTTTTGAATTTTTTAACTTCACAAATTTGACCGAGGAATATCTGACTCTTCTTTTCCAGCAACCTCCGCATACATGTCTGCAATTGCCTGGGCAAAGAAGGTTTTTGCTTGCGGCCTCTTCACCTGTGACCCAAAGGAAATAAAACCCACATCCAAACCACAGCAGCACTAAAATCTCAAAAACCCAACAAGGTATTAAAAAAATAATGAAGTCCCCTGCAAAGAACTAAGTAAGACAATTGCATAACAAATTGGGCCCAGAGTGAACCAACAGCCCACCAGCACACCATGACAGATGGATGGTAGGTGGACAGAAAAATCACTTTTCCCATTGGTAGATGGACAAAACAAGGGGTCAAAGAAAGAGTGATTAAATTTACCTTCATCGTGGGTGTCAGAAGACCATTCTCAACAGAAAACGGCTCCACCACTAGTGTAACTGCCTTGGCAAACTCAAACCCCCGCAACTGCAGTTTATCCAAAGCATAGAATTAGCAACTTTGTCTCATTTCAAACTGGATGGTTCAATGGAAAGATTTTTGTAGGGGAAAGCTCGAGCTATACAAGTGATGGGTTAGAAAGATGACATGTTAAAAAGACTTTATAATATGTGTGTGTGTGTGTGTCTCCATCTCTCCTGAAAAGTGGTGAAAAAACAGAACCTGAGCTTCACGAGCAACAGCATCCATATCAGCCTTAACAGCTGCTCGCACAACAGGATTGGTGCACAATTTGTTCAAGTCACCTGCATCCTGCAATTCCATCCCGTCCAGACAACAAAAACCTTATTTCAACATCAATCCACAGAAGTTACTCTTTTGTTGCTTTGCACCCCACAAGCCAATGATATATATATATATATATATATATCTTTCGATCAATCCCCCAAGCATGCCACCCAATTGGAGTACCAAGCATATTAAAAAAAATTCAAGTGTTGACATCTGAGTTTCTGGCAGAGTTGGATACCCCATCTTTTCAGCATTATTGGCTCAAATTTTACCTACACAGACGGACCTCAACAGTACCAATTTTTCACACCTTCAAACTGTTTTCTTACCAAAAAAGATAAAAGGGATTGGTCACAGAAAACAAAAGGCGCAAGTTGAGTTGTTGCGGCATTTTTAAAAAAAAAATTCTGTTATTATTTTTCTTTGAGTTTGTAATGTCTGTTGTGTGCACCCACCTTGATGCCCCTTGACTTTGCCCATTCTGGTAATGTCTCAGGGTCGACAACAACGATTGCCACCAAACTGCTGTTGAAGCTATCACCTGCACAGTAAAAATTATAACCCAATGCAGCAATTGTGTAAGAAAAATCTGCCTGTGAATGTCGCGATGACAATTGTTTTAAGGGATATCAAAGTTCTGAGTCCATCATCACTGAATGAAGACAGTTCATGATGAGCAAGTTAGCCAAAAGAAGAACACTCTCAACAAAAGGTAGTTCCTTCTCTACATGGATTGGAAGAATCTCATTATGGATTTCATTTAGCTTGAATGTAATTTGCATCAGAGTTTGCTTTTTGCATCAATTGAGTCAAGTACTACATGATGACAGACTCCTGGGGTGTATAAATGAGTACAAACCATGAATAAAGCACTGTGAAATGAAACGGCTGCGGATATAAACGTTCTCAATTTTTTCAGGTGCAATATACTCACCCTGCGCCAGCTTGAAAATATTCTTTTTCCTGAGGAATTTCAGACAGTATCAAAAGAGATTAGAGTTGCACAATTGCTCCTCCTCAATGCTACTACCCACCCAATGATCAGGTATCTCTTAGGAAGGCTATATAATTCAGGGAAGCACTTCTGGAAACACACAAGGCAAGTTCTCGGTAGATGGATCTGACTTCAGAACTCAAAGGACGACTTTTGACAGGGTGGGGGGAACATGGGAGAAAATAATGCAAACCGGTCAATGATTTTTAGCCTGCCGCCTGGGAGCCAACACCCAATATCACCACTGTGTAACCAGCCATCCTCATCAAGAATTTCACGCCTGGAACCATGAACAAAAAAGGATATCCATCAGTTTCCTTTTTTTCTCATTTCTGCTGAAAATTGCACACTTTTTGAAGGTGCGAACAAACAGGATTCCACAAAAAGAAAAGGAAATATTGTTAAACCCAAAAAGACTATGATCATGAAACCAACAAAGCACAGTTTGGGGATCTTCCATATGAAAATGCTTGGCCCAAAAACAAAAAAAGGAAAAAGGAAAAGAGTGGGAAAATCAATTCAAAGAAGGAAGGAAAGAACTGACGTTTGAATCTCATCTTTGAAGTAGCCTTTGAAGACTAATGGACCACGCACACAAATTTCTCCCCGTGGGTATGGTTTGTCATCAGATGAATACTCCATCTCTGGCACATCCACAAGCTTTACCTCTGCACACAATAATCAGAATCCACAGATGAGCAATTTTGCTTTACCCAAAACTTGAGTCTGAAACCATCCCCATCTGTCATCAAAAACCCTCCATCAACACTGGGAAAAAAAACCACTCTGCTTTGATTGCAAGAAACAAAAGCATACAGATATGAATTACAAACAAACCCATATGGAGGGACTCCTTAATTGTGGATTAAAGACTTGGGGGCAGGGTTTCTTACCACAGGCAGGGTTGGGTGGTCCAACATGACCTGATGTATTGTCACCTTCTTGGCTTCCAGCAATAACACATGAAGATTCTGTCATCCCATAACCTTCAGAAACAAATCCACCAAAGCATCTGGGCACCCCAAAAAAATGACAGACTTCAATCAGTAAATTCACAAATTCAAATTTTGTCCCTGTAAACAAACTCCTTGCAGAAAACACTCTGCCAGAAAAATCAATCAATCCCGACAGTCCTTAGCTTCTGATGTCAGTAGTCACCCTACATACAAAACACCCTGCACACACACAAACACACACACACATACTCACATTCTCAGGAAGTCCAGCACATCTGGAGAGATTGGTGATGCTCCTGAAAAGAGACATCGCACACGGCCTCCCAACACCATCTTTACCTTGTTAAAAACCAACCGGTCCCAAATGGGTGATGGTGTTTTCCCTGAAAAAAAAGACCACCCATGAATCGATTTATCAGGATTCATGGACAATAATGGAGCATGTGCATGAATGCAAAAAACTATGCAAACTTGACTGACAAAAAAAAGGAGGACCCTGAAAACAGAAGTATGAATTTCAAAGGCACAGTCAGAAAGGCAAGCACTTTTCTTGACCTTTCTCAAGAGCATCCTTTTTGGCATTATATGCAACATTGAAAAGCCTTTCACGAAGCCCACCTGATGCCTTCACTGCTGAAGTGATTCTATCATGACATTCCAAAAAACAACAAACCCACAGTACGTTGAAAGCCTGCAGGCACTTTTGCATTCTTTCTTCCAAAAGAAACAAAATGAGTTCACTCACTTAGTCCCTATGATCACTCTATGAAAACCGTCTAAGCCTTTAGATTTTTGCACTCAGAGAGAGAGATGCTTCAACAAAATCTCAAAATGCAGTAGCATTTGCAGGTTAATGTTTTTTTACTTGTCATAAATACGATTGTAAAGCCGAGGAACGCTAAAGAAAACTGTGGGTTTTAGTGCCTCAATGTCATCCATCAGCTTCAGTACGTCCTGAAACCCATAAAATCACCTGAGCCCATTAGTATTTTTTCAAAGTAGAATTGTCAAATGTTTACCTGTCGTCTTAGTGAGCTTGTGCAATTTACATATACAAAATCTCCCACAAAAAACTTGTAAACCATTTTTTGAAGGTAACATGAGAATTGACTGCAGTTACTAACCTGATGATGACATCACTCACAAAGTGTCAGACCAATTTCATAAGAAAATAGCAGTGCACCAAAATCTTACCCCTTGGTAGAAGCCAACACCAGCACCATGGTGTAGCATAATCAACATATTCATCCTTTCATAAATGTGTGCCAATGGTAAATACGAGATATGCCTGTTCTTGTTGACACAAAATACATAAAATCAATCAAAGAAAAAAATTAGAGCAACTGAGAAAGAAAGAAAAGAAAGGAAAATATTCAGGAGATTGATGAACATTGCACAAATAGATTGAAAAACTCAGAATTAGTTGTCTGCAAAAAGTCATGTTTACAAAGAGATTATATACTAAAATAGAACAAACAAAAAATAGATGATATGGATTTTCAGGTTTCACGTACACATCAGAGGGGAATATCTTAGTGGTGGTAGAACTCCCTGCTGCAGATGCCACTAGACTATGGTGCGTTAGCATTGCTCCCTGCATCAATTAGGAAGCAAAAGTTGAGTCATTTTTTAGTCAAGTTCTGGAGATAATTTTCCACTTCAGCAACACATGCAGAACAATCAATTCACAAAGACTTCTCATCTCGCTGTAAACAGTAGCCACCACCATGCCCTCTTTCATAAGAGATGAGACATCTGGCAAAAAAAAACATTTGAGTGTGTGTGTACCTTTGGAACACCGGTTGTGCCACTAGTGTAGCAGATTGTTGCTACATCATGAGGCCGAGGAGGAATAAACGATCGTGTATCTGCTAGCCCCTGTAAGAACCACCCACCCACCCACTCGGTTGATCAATTCCCCATTCAGAAATCACCAACCCACAATCTTCTTACCAGTAAAATGTCTTATGATGTAAAATGCTGACAATCAAATAACATATACCCATTTGTTTGAAAGGAACAAATGCATAGAAGCAATACTAGAAGTAGAGCATTACCACTGAAGGTAGCTGTAGGAAGCAATCAGTACCTGAGCTTTGAGCCGAGAGTAGGGAACAATGTCAATTCCTGATCGAGAAGGCAGTGATGGCACCAAACTTTCTGTACCTCCAACAACCTAAGGATAGATAGGTGAACAACAACAGTTCACAAATCAAGACCAACAATATGCCTCAATATGTTTTCTTCCTCAACAAAAGACATAGGCTATGACAACTTTGAGTCTGTAACTGATTGGCTTGATAGCAATAAGCTAAGTTTGAAGCTTTACTTTGTGGAGCTACAAGGACAAAAACCATTTCTGATAAAATCAACAATACCACTACCACACATAGAAAGAGCAACTTTGCAAAGAGTGGGTGGAAGAAACCTTACAACTATGAGTCGGACTGATGGAAGTTCTGACAATTGAGGCAAAAGCTGTGTACACAATCCCATTCCAAAATACCCCAAAGGCACACAACAATTGATTACTCCTTTGCCCACAATAAACAGGAAATGACGGTGCAGAGATCACAACAACATGGCCCTCTCAATGGGCCTCTCAATGGGCAGCAATGGCAAGTGGCTAACTCACATTCTGCAGCTTGTCAGGTGTGCAAAAAAGTGCTGTAATTTCAGCATGATTGATTATGTATTTCACCGCATCAGCACCTGTCAAAGACACGCACAAACACAAAGAAGATAAAAATTATTTTTCTACTACTACCAATTCCTTTGTAGGTTCTGAGTGTGAAACTCGTTCACTGACAAATCTGGATTACCTATGCTATATCCAAAGAGCCCAATTGAAGCTGATTAACCCCTGCTGGCAGGCAGCTTACCAAGAGTGTCGTACAGAGGAACAGAGATGTAGGAATATGACCCACATGCCAGCTCCGTGACTACCCACTCTGGGCGATTGATCATATACAAGCCAACACATGAACCCTGCCATTTTTCCAACCAAAATTTGCACTTGTTTCATAGTCTGCCTGATCAAATGCTAGACCCTACCAACCAAAATCATTAGCTTCCAATGGTGGGTGTAGACCATCAGTGTATAATAATCCAGCTACCCAAAAGTTGAAACAAAAGCCATTATACAAAATCTGCATCTACAAATATAAAACAATGCAAAATGAGGGAACATCAAAATTGCACTTCTGGAAACAAGAGATCCGTTTGCAGAAGATGAAACCATTTGATTCTCAGAGGGGATGTGATCTTCTAAATGCTTGCCTTTGGGATTCCATTCTGGACAAGACCTGAACCAATAGCTGTCCGTCCTGCCCCTACTTCCCCATATGTCATCCATCGGTACCTGCAATTGGTGTGCCACATCCCAACACAAGAACTTGAGCCAAAAGATGGAAGGAAAGAAAGCATCACTAGTACCAGTATATGACCCAAAACACTGTAACAACTCTCATGACCTCAAAGGGTTCTGCCACCCTCCCTAATGCCAGGAAAGACAGGGGGAGGAAAAAAAAAGAAAACAAAATGACTGCAGGTGGATGGACTTCAGGATTTTCCAGCTGGAGACAAAAGAGGAAAAATGCAAGGATGATAAAAAAAGCCAATCAAAGATTTCAGTTTTTTAAGAGGTAGTAATTACTCGCCAACTGTGCCATCATCTCGGATCCGACTCCCCAAGCACTTCTCATCTGCATACGCCTTAGATGAATAGCTTCAAAAAACCAACCCAATCCCGACTACGATTGTGTCATTCACAATTTTGCACAAAAAAATTGAAACTGAGAGGAAGAAGAGCTTCTGATTGTTTGAATACTGTGTCTTGTAAGAACATAGTAAGTCCACAAATCTAGTCAGACATTTTTCACAGATATATCAAAATCAAAGAGAAAGGGTTGACTGAAGGCAAGTGGCATACACAAAATTGTCATGAAGTGTTCGAATCTCGGGATGCTCTGGCCAATGGTCCACAAGTTGCAAAGGGGACCTAGCTGATCTGTGAACAAACTACAAACTGTGAGAAGGCATATATATATCATGTAACAACACTGTCAGAATTTCTAGAACTCAAAAAGCTTAAGGTTTGTTCACTGTGTAAAACACCACAGAGAAGATATATTCCCCACATACCTGTACACATGCCATTTTCCAGTGCTCAGTTTTTCAGGTAGCACCACGCTGTAACCATCTACTGCACAAAACACACACCATACCCAAGTTGGAAACTTTGCTTCAGAAAACCACAGCCACACATGTCTTCAGAGATTTCACAAGCTAGTTTTTGCCATAGAAGATTTTGATGTTGATATGACCAAAAACTTCCAATAAGAACAGAATAAAATAGGGTTTTAGACATGAGAGAAAACCAAGATAAAACCCTGCAGCAGTTGGCTGTTTCTCCAATTGTGCACTCCCCTCTCCTGCCAATTTGCACCACCAACCACCACCCAACCATGGCATATCTTCAATGGTTGCAGGTTTATAGAATCCTCTGGTATCCGTCTTGCCTCTCAACCCACACTTGGATTCTAAGATCCCACGGGAAATCAAAAAAAAAAAGAAGAGTTACCAGAGGGAGGAGAGTGGAGGTGGTTGCATATTGTCTGTAGCCGCCTCCTACCTGACTCAACAGCTGCTGCTGCTACTGCATCTCCATCCATCTTTCACTTCCTTGCTGTTTCTTCACTTACAAAAGTTAGAGCAATCTGTGAGAGAGTTTCTCTGGTATGATCCATTTGCTTCAAAAATCCCTCTTTACCAAAATTGTATGCATATGTGTCAGACAATATTTTGCAACTTCTTCACAGGTTTTGCAAATTGCTGTTAATTATTTTCACTGTCAATGCAGTGGAAGATGTGCATGTGGGTTCAATCAGGTGAGCTAGCTGCAAGAGGTTTTTGTTTCTCTCATGATATGAAAAAAAGAAAATCAACATTCAGATTCAGGATTCACCATCTTCCAAACCCTATTTTGTGTTATGTTTGCTGATTGAGATGTTATTATGTCCGTGGGTGGTGGTGGTGGTGGTGATCGTAAAGAGCAGCAAGGAGTTGCCACCAATCTCCAATAGCCCAATCTCAGAGAGAATAAAAAGCAAAGCACTGCATCTCTAACAGAGAAAGAAGAGAAGATGAAATCCCAATTTGCAAGAATTGCAAAAGCCCATGCAACAGCTCAATCTCAAAGAGAAAAAAGACCATGCACTGCTGCTGATGCTTTGCTGCTGCAACAAGTATTCTTACATATGATCAACTGCTTCTTCCTCAACGGATCTCTCTCCAAATCCCTCAAGATCAAAGAATTCCGAAGAAAAAGGATTGCGAAGCCAGTGGAAACTGAAGAGATTTAAAAAAAACAATAACCCACCTCTCGAATTCCGAGAGAGCAACCAGCGACGACGACGACAACCCAAAACAAGAAGCACCTCTTCTGCTGCAAATCTTTCTTCACCGCTTTCCTTCCTGCTTCACACACATGTAGTCACAAAAAGATCTTCACCAGCAACCCACGCACCCACCCACCCATCCACGCACGCAGAAAGACTGAGAAAACAAAAAGCCGTGAAAGAGAAAGAATTCAAAGAGAACACAACCCTATTTGAGAGTGGTGGGTGAGTGGGTAGGTGGGTGGGTGGGTGCAAGAGAGATGCGGAAACACGAAACAAGAAGAATTTCATCAAATTCCTCAGAGCAAATTCAGGAAGAGCACCAACCCAGAGAGATAGAATCCATGGAAAACTCAGTCACTTAAATCTCCCTCTTGTTTGCGAGAGTTACCTATGTAGTGTAGTAGTTGTTGTGGTGTGGAGGAGGAGGAAGAGGACATACGCAGAAGCACCAACAGCCAAGCAAGAGAGCGTGAGAGAGAGAAAGAGAAATGTGAAGAAGAAGAATGTGTTGCTTTTGTGATCAGCAACAAAAAAACCCCCAAAAAATAAAAAGAGGAAAAAGGGAAAGAAAATCTCCAGACCGAGCACGGCGATCGATCCATCTTTCTTCACCCATAAGCGAATGCCGTGTCGATCATCCCAATTGAGAGTCATCTGCAGCAGCGACTCTCATCAGCAGCACTGTAGCTGAGAGAGTTTATGGCAAGCACCCCATTCCACTTATTTTCTTTCTGTTCCTCTTCTTGCTAGGATACACACAATCTCACATCACAATGAGGATTGCAATCTTTCAGAATCCATCGCTCTGATTCTCATACATTCTGTTTCTGTTTCTGTGAAAGGAATTCTTTCTTTCTTTCTTTCTTTCTTCTGGTTCATCAGACATTGTTTTCTGTTTTCCAGACATTGTTTTTTGATTCTCAGACACTCTTCTGTTTGTCAGAAAATTCATTCTTGATTAATGGTTCTTCAGGCATCTCTTTCTGTTTCTCAGAAACTCATTCTTTAGTATGGCTCTTCAGACATCTCTTTCTGTTTCTCAGGAATTCAATCTTTTGATGGGTCTTCAGACATTTCTTTTTGTTTCTCATAAATTCATTCTTTTGAAGGTTGTTCTTCAGACATGCTTTTCTGTTTCTCAGAAATCCTTTTGAAGGTTGTTCTTAAGACAATTGCTTTCTGTTTCTCAGAAATCCTTTTGAAGGTGGTTCTTCAGACATTGCTTTCTGTTTCTCAGAAAAATCCTTTTGAAAGTTCTTCTTCATCACACATGCTTTCTGTTTCTCACAAATTCTTTTGATGGTTTCTTCATCACACATTCTTCTTGTTTCTCAGAAATTCTTTTGAAGGTTCTTCCTCGCGCACATTTCTTTTTGTGTTTCTCTCATAAATTCTTTTGTTTCTCCATTCAGACATCCTATTCTTCTCATTTCTCACACATTCTTTTGAGAGTCCGGAAGAGTCTGGATTGTTTGTTTGTTTGTTTTCAGCAGCAGTCAAAATTCCCATACTATTGTTGTGCATGAATCTCTCATGGAGATTTTCCTCTGCAATCAAATCTCATGGAGATAAGAATTCTTTTCTCTGCAATCAAATCTCATGGAGATAAGAATTCTTTTCTCTGCAATCAAATCTCATGGAGATAAGAATTCTTTTCTCTGCAATCAAATCTCATGGAGATAGAATTTTTTTCTCTGCAATCAAATTTCTTTCATAAGTTCTTCCTCTGCAATTGAATCTCGTAGATTGAATACTATGACTGTTGTTTTCTGTTTTCTTTGATGCAGGTAACTACCCCATGAGGAACCCAACAGCAGATGCTATTCCCTTAAACAGAAATTATGGTACTACTACTCCAGCAGTTGATCAACATGGGGAGCATCGTCCTCCTCCTCCTCCTCCTCCTCCTCCTAAAGAAGGCAGTTGTAGTCATTGTTGCAAAGATCCAAATGCTCTTCCCTTTTGCACTCTTTGGATATGGCTGGGTTTTTGGCAAGACCCTTTTTCTCATCCCAACTCAACCAAAAAAAAATTTGGAAAGTTTTGAGACAGCAATTGAGAGAGATGCCTAACATAAACTAAACGAAACGAAGAGAAATAGAGAGATGCGCCTTTTTACTTATACGAAGAGTTCATGATTTTTCATACACAATGTTTCCTTCACATGATTTCAGAACTTGCACTTCTCTCTTGTAGTGACTTGTACACATCTAACTGGGCAAATGGACAGGCAGGTGTGCTCATTCCTTTGACCTTGTTGTAGTACTATTTGATCATCTGCAATTGAGATACTAAGTTGCGGTATCTGAATACTATTGCAATAATTTCTGCAGATAAGTTTGTTAGCAAGCAAATACACTTGATGTCTTCAACTACCTACAGCTAGAAAAAAGAGTTTTGTTGAAAAACCTGCTTGTTCATCTGTCTGCTTCAAAAGTGTCAATTAGACAAGCAGACCATAGAAAAGAGACTCACAGAGAGAGAGAAGAGGAACCGAATGATCAACTAATAACCTGTTAAACACACAACCTTCAAACGAACTTGACAAACGATGAGAACCTAAAAAGTAAGGGTTTAGGAAGTAGGTTCAGGGTTTAGGGAGTTTAGAATTTTACCAACTTGTGAAGTTGCAGAGTTGTCTTCGGCCTGTAAAATAGACCTGTGGATGGCAGGAGAGATCCAGATATGAGGTAAAAGTGCTTCCTGTCAAAGGTATCACAACAATTCAATTGCATGGAAATGGTAGACACAAAGATACACATTTGGAGTTCAAACCTCTTCTTGTCCAATGTTATCAGGTCACTCAATATATTCCATCATCATTCAGAACATGTTTCTGAAACAGAATCGCCCCTCTTTTAAAGACACTGCCATTTCAGTTGAATACCTACCTCATAAAGTCTCGGTTCCAGTTTCAGGGTCAATGAAATGCTGTGTACATACTCACTTGGTGGGAGTCATTGTCTGGGAGATGGCCCCCAGAAAAGAAGCTTAGTTAGCTGGCAGCTTCTTCAGCTGGCAGCTTCTTTCTTCCCATGTCCACACACCTGTCTGCCTACATATTGAGAACTGAGTAAAAACTTCAGTCATAGATGCACACAGCAATTGACAGAACTACTACTAAGTACCCTGACAACACAATTAACTGCATTTCTATCATTGGCACTTTCAAAGCATCCGGGAAAGGACTTTCCCAAAATCCATAACTGCTCTGTTTCAAGGCAATGGAGAGTATCTACACCACTGAATAGAGAATTATCCATGGAGCTCTGAAACCCAGTCTAGAAAGTTTATCTCGACTAATACAGTAGTACCCATCCCTAAAACCTCTACATTCCCCAAGTTCCTGAAGATCCCACGCTTGCTTTATCAGCTTCCCCATCTGAGATAGTAAGGTATTTACAGTAATGAATTTTATCCCTTTTTGATGGGAAACAGAAGAGGATACTGTTATCCCATAAATTAAGATCAACAGTAGTCTTCCAACACAAATTCCTACTGTACATTACTTGATTGTTGAGTGAGAGAGCCACTGTCTCAATGAAACCTAGGTTGTGTCCCTGCCAGTGCCAGAGCCATAGCTAACATCATTTGCTGCTCAAAGCTTTCAGGCACCACAGTGCTCTTCCCTCCTACTGCCACACTGCTGCTGCTTTCACCATTTCTTCCAACATCAGGCAACATTTCTGGAAACTCCCATGGTAAACTCTGATGCAGATGGGATGCTACTATAGAAACTTGTCTCAACTTCAACTTGCTCTGAGCTTGAGCACAGGACCATTTAGTAATTGATGTAGCCACACATTCTCACTGTGTTGAGCTTACCCAACTTAGTAGTCCATCACTAGTGTTCGGAATTTCTGAATCCCTGATTGCGATTCCATGCTCCCTCCCCTCCCTCTGAGACATCCCGAAAGCTTCATCTGAAGAGGTAGGTCAGATTCCCCTCTCATCCTCTGAAGCATTGTCCACAACCTCATGGGTCCTATTTCTGACAACTGGTGAAACATCATGGCTCCTTCAATGTGACTAAGCTTGGAAGGCAGTCTCAAGTGCCTCCTCCCCATGAAGTATCTCATGTTGTTGATTAGTTCCAGAGACTACTGCCCTTCCATTGACCAGAGCTGGCTCAGGTGGCAAAGTATTGACAATTGATTGCTGGGCAGCTGATGTTGTGTTACCCCCAACAACCTGCTGTTCAGCCAATGCTGCAATGGCACCTGCTAAGCCCCCTGTAACTGAGCTGTGCCTTCCTGGCGGTGCCTGATGTTGGATATCAAGAACTGATGGTGGTGGTGGCAGTGGTAGTAAAGGAGGCACTTGTCCTGGTGGCAGCATAAGTGCTCCTGAATCAGTGTCTACTTCAGAACCAAGTCCAAAACCAGTCATCAATGTTGACAAGTTGACTGGTTGGACTGCTCTACAGAGTTCACCACCTGGGTCTCTGTGCTGTGCACCTTGCTCCTAAACCCCAGCACATACCAGGCCAAATGTAATCCTCTGTGAAACTACAACTCCGAGGTAGATCACCATGAATCAAGTCACAGCTTTCTTTCTGTGAATGAGGAGGGCTCAAGAGCTCTACTGAAATGAAAAAGGGCTTACATGTGTTCTAAAAAAGGGCAGGCTCCACTCCCAGTCCAATATCCAACTGGTCTCATGCTGACAAAATGATGTATCATAAAATGAGGGAGTACACAATTTCCCACATTCTAAGCCACAGGCAAACCAACTGCATATAAGCAGACACAAACAAGTCACATGCCCTCATATTGTCAACCCCAAAACCAGTCGGCAATTGTGCATGACAGAACCATTTTAACTGATCAGTCAAAATGTCCTCATGAAGCACAAGCCTCTACTGGAATTGACTGGATTGAGCATGGTCCACAATTTTCTTTTGGGCTTTGCAATGACCTTGCTGGCTATATTACCAGCAGTAATATACAAAGACTATGTACACAGACCTAAGCAAGATGCCTCTACCATCATGTAGGGATAAGTGGTACTTCACGAAGAATGATCGCCAGGTATAAGAACAAGATAGAACGGCTATGATATCTTCCAGAATATTGACGATTCCATGCTACATTCATCACTAAGCAGGTGGGAGGATACCTGAAGAGAAATCCAGATAGCTTCCATGACCATTATGTCCTCCAAATCCAGATCAAATTCATCATCCCTGTCATATTCCCAAATATTCAACATTAAACTCTTTCTTCTACCCTGCATAACAAAAGACAATAAAGGGAGGGTTAGTTATAGACAACACCTGTTATGCCGGTAAAATCCAGACCGTGCTGCTCCACGTGTTAACTGGGCACCCAGACGTTGCACTGTTCGGAAGCTGTCAATACCATGATGCCTGAGGGCTGGCATTGCTTGTTGAGGAGTAAGAGCAGGCAGTGCTTGTGGAGGAGCTCCACCCTCGTCATTTGCTGCAAATTGGTGACTACCTTGTACCCACAATGAGTCTGGTTCCACCACTGCTCTCTCTGGCAGCCCTGATGATAAAGGATCCTGTCATCCCACACATTGTTAAGACAGCCTTGAACCTCACTTCTGCTCTAACTGCAGGATAAGGACACTCTCTTATGCAGAGACAGAGCCTACATCAGACTCCACATGTCAAACCAACCAGGATAACTTTATGATTCAGGTTCCTGCTATTGGATTGTCATTTTAGAGCATGAGCATGTCTGTCATCTTCTTGTCCTTGAAGTGCAGATAGATGACCTACCCCACTAGAGAACACCTTCACCATTATTGCTAAGAACCCATATGGCTTATCTCTGTGCACTCTGCATCCTGCAACAGAGTAATATTTAGATTGCTTTCTTTAGAACACATTTCTGGGTTTCTTCTCAACAACACATGCACTTCCATCAGCACCCATGCTGGCTTCAGCAAAGGTCGATGGCTGAATATATTGCACTCCAAGACTCTTACTTGCTGGCAATGATGGTCTGCATCCTATAAGGTGGCATAAATCTTTGGGAAAAGAGGAGACTCATATTTTCCAAGGTCTGCTGCTGCCACTTCCAAGAATCCTCCATTGGAAAGTCTCATATATAGCAGAAGCCAGGGCCTTTCAATAATCTTAGCCCCAGTGCTTCAAATTTGTCATTAGATGGGAATGGTAGGCAGGGTTCTAATTTGGGCCCCTACTTTTGGTTTAAAGGGTTTTGATTTAAAGGGCCACAAATGGCTGACATGGCTATCTGGCTCAGTGTAGTCAGAGTGCAAGCTAACCTGTGAGGGATGACTGATGGTTTCACATGCTGCTTGCCAGTCATCCTGATCAGAATCAGGAGGAAGTATGGCAGGATGGGGTGGAGGATGGTTGTCTTGGACATCATTGTTGCGCCGTTGTTCACGCTCCTCATCATCCTGTAGTTCTTGTTGCCGCATCCGGATCTTTGCCTCTATTACTTTTTGCTCTTCCTGAATCACAGAAGCGTACACAGGTGTGAGAAACAATATTATGTCCAAAGAAGGATTCCAGAGCCTGTATCAGGGGCTCAGCAATAACAGCAGAAAAGAAACTTTATCACTAATGCACAGTTAAGTTTGCAGTGACAAAGCACATTCGAATATGAATGAGATATAGGATGTCCAAAGGTTGAAGGAGGTGTTTTATAGCCTGGTTTGTATAAATAGGATGAAGAAAAACTGCACTCAACATTGAACAATCCTATTCATGCTGGGAAGTTTATATGAACAAACAGTGTGTTAAAACCAATCACTCAATCCAGACAACATTAATACAGGGAAAGACACAGATGCAAAGTAATAGGGGCCTACCGCTTGCTCCCTGCCTTTCTCTTCCATGCTCTTTGGGCCCCGATATTCTACTGAATAGTTTGCCATTTTGCAATATGGGCATCTATCACCATCCTTGTTAAGGTTTCCAACTGTAGCACCTCTTAGATTGTGGTTGTTGTACAACTAGTTTTGATTCACCTTTTTTGGTCTTCTTCAACAGCATGCTCACTAATTTCATCAGCATGATAAAGACCAAAGGTGAACGGCCTTCATAACATGCAAGACCTGGATACTCATATCTAGGCAGGTTTGGCATCATCCAAAACCTTGCTGCTGATGACAGAATTTATTATGATAACCTGATCCTCAATTACCCACATATTTCCATAACCCTCTCAATTCAATCATCATGAAATGCGATAATGCTGGGCTCAGTTCAAGAACAATTGCAGACCCAACATTGAGCGCATACACTAATGAGCTGTGTTAAGCAAAAAAGAAAGCAGAAAGGATACTGAGTTGGTTGAGAGATACTAGGAGACTTCACCTGCAAAAAACACTCTGCAAATTGCAGATAATTTGGCTCAGTACTATACATACCTACCTACAATCAAGGACACTTGACATGTCAATTCTTCCAACACAATGAGCAGCATACTGCAGCAGTCATTACATGAAGAAATTACTTTGTCACTTTCAGCTCATAGGGGCCTACTGTACAAAAACTGGAATGGACCATGAGCCTTGATCAAGAACTGGACATAAAGGAGCACCCCTTTGCAGCAGCTACTTTATTTCTCTCAAACAAACAGTGTGTGCCACCTGCTCAGTTGCAGATGTTTCTGGAACCCCTGCACTCCGATCACTTAAATTGCTACTTCTGTAACCCTAAAATTTCCCAAAACATATATGGCTTTCTCTTACACCCTTGCAACAACCACACTGAATGTACACATCCAGAGATAGAATAGTCAGAACTACAAGAGATTGACCATGCAAATCCAGAGACAGAATAATCAGAAAGCACTAAAAAATCGTTAGGATGTAGAAAACAAAGTTGATAATCATCTTTTGAAGGGCTTCAAAGAGCGTATAGCTTGCAATAGAGTACCTGTGCAGATGCCTTTGGTGCAACATTTGGAACGATTGAGACTCGGATAATTCTGTCATGGCCAACATCAATTGCCCATGGTTAGGTTCAATAAGAGCAAAGAGTGCAAAGCAACCAAGACTAGTTAACAGCACATTTGGTAAAACCCTGAACCCTCTGTACTATGCCACAAAAAACATAATTGCGGAGAAAGGTGAGCAATTGTGGTGAATGCCTACCAGGAAGCAAATAGGGCATTCTTCGAGCTCAGCTACAGGTTCTTCTCCTCCAGGATAGCAAGGAGCCAATTTAGACTCAAGAATGAGGCGACGGAGCTTCTGTTGATCCACACCTTTGCATGGATATAATCCCTGGGGTCGTGTATGACGATCATCAACGGCTGGCAGTCGCCTGCGAGTTATTTTGTTGCCCATAATAATTCAATGTCTAATGCAAGATGCCACATGTTCCACATCCATAAACCACTCCGAATGCACTCCCTCCTCAAACCTGCTGCAAGTGTAAACCCTGGCAGACACACCAGCAATCTGATAGTCTCAAAATCTTGGGAATTCCAATGGAGGAGAAAGAACACTAGACCTAAATCTATTCCAATCTGCTTGAAATGCTTGAAATGCTTTCCATCATGTGCAAGGAAATGAAAAATGTTGCTCCTCTACGACTGCATAAAAAGCTTCTGTCCTCGCACAGATTTTCTTGATTGATCGCATATAAACGTTTGAAATTACAACAATCAACTGTGAACGAAAGAGGAGATGGAGCATTTTCTTTAAAGCTCCGCTGTAAAAATGCATCTCTAAACAGCAACAGCCATTATTGCTACTGCTACTGCATCTGCAAAACTCTCCAAGTATCCCGAGGAGGAGAACCAAAAAAGCTTAAAGGAAAAAAAGAGGAAAAACTCTGTGCTGCAAAAAAAAAATCTTGCAAGGCAGAAAAATGAAAAACGAAACAGAAGAACTCCTTCAACTGCAACAACATCCAAAAAATATTGCAGAAAACAAAACCAAGAAAAAAAAAAAAAAAGCAAACATGTACAAATGTCGTCTCCAAGCCTTACGTACCTTCAGAGCTGCAAATTGCGGAGTACTGACAGCATAGTCATCATCTCCTCCTCCTCCTCCTCCTGCTCTGCTCCTCTGCTCTTGTTGCTCTGATCCTTCTCCTGCTCCCGATTGTTGTTGATCAAATTTCCTCCTCTTTCTTTCCTCTTCTTCTTTTTTTTTTCTTTTTTTTCCTGGCACGATTTGCAAAATGAAACTCTACAGATTGCTTCACAAACAATGTATGGCAACAGATGAATTACTTCTGAATCCAAAAACAAAAAATCAAAAAGGACTTGGAGATTTGGCAAGAAAACAGGAGAAGTCCTGAAGAAGGAAAAACGGAGAGGAAACGCACAGGAGAGCACGGACCGTTGGACGCAACAAGAACAACAGAGGATAAAACCCGGAGGAGAGTACGGACCGATGGACACGACAAAAACACCAGAAGACGAAACCCGGACCAGTACACAGACCGCGGGATAAAACTATAAAACCAGAAGACAAAACCCGGAGGAGTACACAGACCGCTGGAAACAGAAAAACAAGCAGTTTACGGACCGCTGGACATAGAAACTATATCAGAAGAGAAGACCAGGAGGAGTTCACGGACCAGCGGTATACAACAACAAGAAGCACACTAACGTCTTTCTGGGACCGTTGGGTAATAGTAAGAACCACAGTTATTATCCGTGTCATCGATCCTCTTCGTTATCTTGTGTAGAATTACTTGGCGTAATGTACTTTGTTTGAGTGTACAATTACGTGACGTAATCTACTTTCTTTTCTGGTGTCTAATTACGTGACGTGATTCCACCCACAAACGCCTTTCTTTTTTTCCGCCTTTTGTAATTGTCGTTTGTTTTACTTCTCTCTTTTCTTTTCTTTTTTCCCTTTAATTCTTTTTTCTTTTTTTAAATTAATCATTATAGTCCCACTTTTTTTTTTATATCTTTCTTTATTTAGGTTTGTCTTTCTTTCTTTTCCTTTCTTTAAGTTTTGAAGGGAACTTTGCCAACATTATTAAAAGGGAGAATTAATATTAAATTTTTTTTTTTTAGAAATGCTAAATTTCAGGAATAAATTATTTTTTCTGATTTTCTTTTAGATTTTTTTAATTATTTTTTAATTAAATAATTTCATTATGGTTAAAAAATTGAATCGGATTTTTGGTGGGGGTGCAATTCTACCACTCTTACATCCACGTTAAAACACAAAATGCCTATCTCTAGGTCTTTGGTCCTCTATGTGCCATGTGCCACACATATTACATGGCATACTAGTTCTAGATATTGGAGGATTATGTGGTAGATTATGGACCATAATATTTGAGAAAGGAAAATTACGCAACATAATAATATAATATTATGACAATTTGTTTTGATCCAAAATATACATGGGGTAGCTTTTGAGAAAACCATTAAATTTTATTTTTAAAACTTCATCTATGCATTCAAAGGTTTTTCCTAGCGTTCAGTTGTACATCCACATTCACGTAATTGAATACATCAATATTCATCAAATAAATACAAGCTTTCAAAAATGAATCAAATAAAATTCAAAATGAATGACATTTGTGTTATTCACCAAAAAATGTGATCATTTTTTATTTATTTTTTGTGTTGCTTAAAATCATGGGGAGTTAATTGACATGTATTAACAATTTTGAACTAGTAAACCATTTGAGGTTTTGAAAATTATCGTATTTTGCAATTTCATCTTAATCAATTCTCATAGATAATTTGAAAAAATCAAAGTAAGGATTTCGTGTCAATTATTATCAAATGTACATTACAATTTGAGAAGTCGTCGACAATGGCCAATGTGTGCATTAGTAATCATGCTTTCCAATCTTACTTCCCTACGGTCCATGTTGATCAATAATATGAAGGTTCCATTTTATGTGTGAATGATCAAAGCATGCATGTTCATATTCTACTAGACTTTTAAAATCTTTGCTTGTTTTCTTGATAAAGATTTCATTCAACATTGTAAAATTCTTCTACAACAAAAATCCAACCTAGTTCTTGCAAAGGTCATTGGTGGTTAACCTTTAGCTTCAAATTATGTTACAAATGAAACTACACATATAGATTTATCAGTAGTTGACCATTTGAGTGTAATAATATTCAATACGATCAAAATTGCATCCAATCTTATTATCATAAGGTTTTCTTAGTTCCAAAGGTTTTCCCTCGAATAGAAATAGATTGAAAATTTTGACATCTTGGCTTTCCTTTTTATTTCATGTGTTTCAACTCATTCCCTCAAAACAATTTTTGATAAACAACCTTTCCATGAAACAATCTTTTCATAGAAGCAATGATCTCATCATAGTCAAAAGTTCATTATGCAAAAGTCTTTGTTTGTTGGGCAAGGATGTTTTATGCAAAGCTTGCGGTGGTACACACGTGCTTTGAAATGTTTTTCAAAAGGCTAGTTAGAAGTAGCCACCAACATGGGAAATCATGACCTTATTTGCATATTATAAGTGTGTAGCTTGGAATTAAATTGTAATGAAACTTTAAGGTTGTTAATCACAAACTTTCAATATCACAAAATTTCAATAAAATCTATCAAAAAATCGTAAAAAATATGTTTATGCAAAATTCATGGGCTTCAAAATGTAAAAATGACATAATTTTTTTTTTTTAAACACATATATGTGTGTGTGTGTATTTTCTACTTATGTTGTTATGTTGTGAAGTACATATGATTTACATGTTAACTAAATCTGTGCAATTATTGTGATGTAATTTTGCATAAAATTTTATGATTTTTGTGCATTAAACATGAACATTCACATATTTCATTCAAAAACAATGTTCCATATGTTTGAATATTTAAGATATTGAATATGTACAAATATCATTTATATTAACCATGAAATAGAATTCATTCAATTTTTGTATTAACCTATGAAAACTAGATTTCACACAAAATTTGTACAAACCTGTGAAGATTAATAAATTTGTGATGTTGCTCTTATTTGGATAAATAAACTTGTCTTTCATTAGGCCTAATTGTTGTGTTCAAAGTAATGAGATGAATTGTGTCAATAGTTTGAGTGAAAATTAAACTTGATTTAATTTTAACTCAAGGATAAGGTTGTTAAATCAACATGACATACCAAATTTATGTTAGTTGCCACATTAACATCATGTCTAATGGGTGCAAATGCACTCAAAAAATTTTTTTATCATAGTCAATGCTTATTTGACATGTTTGCAAATCTCATATAACAAATTAATGTTGAAAATGTGTGTTGTATTTGTGATATGTTATTTTAAAAATCTAAGATGCATTTCAGTTTGAAAATAAACCAATATATTAAAATATATTTTAACAAGCTAAAAACCATGTAACCATTGTTTTCTAACATAATAAAACAAAGTAAAAACATTTTTTAAACATTATCATTCAACATTTAATGAAAACTATTTAAGAATTGTTTAAATGTTGTTAACATATCCTTCTATCATTTGGAAAAATTACCAATTTAACATAATTAACTAAACAAATTGGAACCTAGCCCATATCATAAGATTTGTGGTTTTGACTTAAGGTTTTACATTATACATTTGCAATTTTGCAATTGTTTCAAAAAAATCACTAAATTAATGAAATTTACACTAGAAAAACACAATTTTCTAAAAAGTTCTCAATTTTTAGTCAAAAAATGACAATAGTTTTTGAAAAAAATCATAAATTGTAAGAACCTAAACCTTGCCCAACCCAAATACATTTTTCATTTTTTATGGATCCAATTAAATGGATTTTTAAAAAATAACCTACCTTCACTTATACCCTCTAGGTTGGGTATAAAAATAACTAGATTTTTACATGACACTACTACAAACCCTTTGAAACACCATCTAAACCTTTTTCTCACGAAATCCATATACATTTCCAACGATTTGCAATAGTCAAATAATGTTCATGAAGGCAGAATCTAATGTCAAAAATAAGGCACATAGTGAAATTACATTAAAAAAGAATATGATGAAACAATTAGACTATCTTATGAATGTTCACTAAATGTTGAAAGATTTAAGATTATTCCAAAGATGTATTTTGAACTCATTCATGTAATTAGATGATGGATTCTAAAATCAAACAAATTTCAACTCAATTATTTTGAGTTTGGAAAGAACTAGGCATGGATAGAAATCACTCAAGTTGATGATGTCATTTGGGCCAAACCCACAAGATTATAAGATGAACAAAAGAAATGATGTAAAGTTACATTCAAAGGAGACATGGGCATTCCAAAAGATTACCTAGTGAATGACATAATTTGAAGTGCTTCAAAAAGTTACCTCATTGATGGAAAACAAATGTTCATTAGACCTTGATCCATTCTTCGTTTACATCTATCAAATTAGAAACATTTTTTAAAACCTTAATCATCAATTATCTTTAAGTGTCTCAAAAGGTTGTGAATGGAGATAATCATTCATTATGTGATTAGAATTATGTGATGAATTTGTAGTGCAAGAAGACCAAATGAATGTTCTATGGGAAAAGTATACCAATAAACTTTAAACCCATTAACTTGATTTCATGTAAAACATTAATTTAAGATAAAACATTTCATGGCAAAGCTCCATGTTACTCTTTGGCTTTGAACTATATAAAAACCAATCATGGGATTTGTGAATCTTAGTCCTAACCCAAGACATGACAGTCTATCCTCTATTTGGCATTTGTGCCATTGTTTTTTTGTATTTAATATATTGACCATTATGTTAAAAACATATTATAACCGAAAAAATCCCATAAATTCATACCAATGATGTTCATGTATACAAATTTGTTTGTACCTTTCAAGTTGGATATAATGAATTATTTTCAGATTTTTATGCATTAGGTAAGAATATATCTATTCATAACACATTTAAATTGGATCTATTTCAACTACCCACAACCATACACACGCATGTGCACATAAATAATGTGTATAGGTCATCCTTATTTACCTAAGTATGCCCTTCTATCAATATATTTAAAATTTGAAATAATTGTAATAAATTCCCAAACTTAAACATGCAAGTTTTAGACTTGACCAAAAAATCATCACAAATTATGCCACAGATCCAATGCATATGGCATTGATGTTGAACTTATTGAAATTATAATCGAATGGTCCCACAAATTGTACAAGGATAAGAATTACAAGGAATAAATTCCCCTATAAATGAGGGCGTAATGTATATTTTCCAATGAATTCATCATGGACATTTTCTTACTTGACTTCAAATCCAAATATTTAACAATTGTTACAACCTTTGGGCTAGGTAATGAATAGGTTAAAAACAACATACCCATTGGGCCAAGTATAAAGTTGGATATCCAAAATTGGTTGGTCTAGGAACCTTTAGAAAAAATGGCATGGCTCAAGGTGGGCCTATGGTGAACCCACCCAATTATTTTGCCTTGCTTCAATAGGAACGATAGGACATGTCAAAAAAAGTTTTTTAATGAAAATTGGCCTAGTAGAATTGGCATAAATGTTATGTTAACCAACCTGGATGAATTGAATGAATGGATGAATTGGGTTGTGAAAAATAAATTCTTGATGTATCAAGGATGTTAAATTGTCAATGTAATGAACAATATGGAAATCAAACAATAAAAGTTGAGGGGCCAATATGAAAATCAAGCATTTAAAAAAATTTGAGGAAAAATAAAAGAAAGAAATGTGGTAGGGTAGGGTCCAAATGGGCTATTAAGAACCGCACCTACCTTTTTAAGTGACAGCTTATTTTATGTTTATTCTTGGAATTTTTAATATATACTTTGAAAAAAAATTCAAAAAAAATTGAAAACATCATTATATGATTATGTTATGGTTTGCATTAAAAATTTGTCACATTTAAAATATTTCAAGAAGTTGAAATAATATTTTTTTTCTACTTAAAACTATTGGTTACAACTACTTAACTATTTGTGTATGCACTATCAAAACTACACTTAAAATAGTTGTTAGCACAAACTTTGAAATGTGCTTGACATTATTTGTATCTTTGGATTTTAGATAAAACCTTTCTTGGCTTTGTTAAGTGCATTTCATAAAAAAGAAACATAGTTGACATGTTTTTTAATATAAAATGAATTTAAGATTATTTAAAACCCTTATTCTAAAATTTTGGGAAGTATTTTTCACATAACATTCTTCAATATGAGCTCAACATCTTTTAATTTTGATAATTGCCAAAAAAGTGAACCAAAAAGCCTTAATGTCATGAATATCCTAATTAAATTAAATTATGTTAGATTAATGAGAAAAGTTGAATAATTATGATTTCCTACTTAGATGAATTTCCATTCTTTCATTAATTAAACTTGGCATCCCATAATTTTGACAATTGCCAATAATATTAATAGCATTTTTTTCAAATTTAACAAAGATCAACAAGTTTAATTGGTTTCACATTGGCATTGAACAACTTGTAAGAAACAATTGTTGAGAAAAAATAGAATGAATTTCAAAACTAATTTCCAATAAAAGATATACAAAATAAAATATATCATCATTTTGAACATCAAATGGTGCAATCATGATCAAATGAGCTAATAGTGACAAAGGACTCAACAACAAATGGGCCTTTTGAGGTCATTTTGACTTTTTCATAAAAAGAATTTATTGAAGGATTTTTTTTGCAACATGTTTTCAAAAATATTTACAATTCCACCAATAGATTACATGATTTTTGTGAACTATTTTAGAAGAAATATGAATTGTCTAAAAATGTATAGGTTTTGCCATATTTTACATTTTGTCTTGAAAAATAATCATAATGGGTGCAATCACAGTCAAATGATCCAAAAACCATGTCAGACAATTGAAAAACTATTAATTTTATCACACATATTTATGTAATGCCACTTTAATGTCATGTTGATCAAAGAAATTTGTGCTAAATGATTTATATGAATGTTGGAAAAATATATAATTTAATCATTTAATTTAATAAATTGAGTTTTGGTTTTAGTACAAGAATTGTGAATTTTAACACCAATAAATCAATTTTATAAAGCACTAGGCTAAATAATCTTTTGATAAAAAAAATTTGATGGGAAAAAAATTGAAATGATGATAACCTACCACCCACATTCAAAATGCATTCATAATTTTAAAATTGTGGTCCTTGAATTTTTTTCAAATTTAAAATATAATTTTAAAATGTTCAAATTTCAAGAGTCATTTCCAGATGTAAATGGATCATAATGTGCATGACATATGAAAAAATTTGTGGGTTATGTTAAAATTAAATTAAAGCTTAAAATAGTTAGAATGCTTAACATGATTTGAAATCATGGTCATTTTTCAAGATGAATGTAAAATATGGTAGAATATGTATTTTTTAAACAATTCATATTTATTCAAAAACAGTTAACACAAATCATGTAATTTATTGGGGGAATTATAAATATTTTAAAGAACATGTTGCAAAAAAAAATCCTTCAAAAACTCCTTTCTATGAAAAAGTCAAAATGGCCACAAAATGCCCATTTGTGGTTGAGTCCTTTTTCACTACTGGTTCATTTGATTGTGATTGCACTTTAATTTCAAATCATGTTAAAACACATTAATTACTTTAAGTTTTTGTTTTTCTAAAACATAAACCAAAACTTTGTTCATATGTCATACACATTATAACCCATTTACATATGGCAATGACTTTTGAAATTTGAACATTGAAATTATATTTTGAATGTCTAAAAATTTTAAATATCACAAATTTTAAATTATGATTACTTTTTGAAAATGAAAGGTAGGTTATCATCATTTTAATTTTTTTTCCATCAATTTTTATTATTAAAGAGTTTTTAGCCTAGTGCTTTATAAAATTGGTTTTTGGTGTTAAGGTTCAAAAGTCCTTTACTAAAACCAAAACTCAGTTTATTAAATTAATATATAAATTTTTCTAAATTCTTCAACATTCATACAAATTATTTAGCACATATTTCCTTGATCAACATAACATTAAAGTGGCATTATATAAATATGTTTGACAACATTAATAATTTTTCAATTGTCCAACATGGTTTTTGGCTCATTTGATTATGATCACACTCAAATATGTTTTGTTGTGAAATGTTTGATTGAACATTATTTTTCTTAAAATAATAATTTTTGACATTTCAACTACTTACAACATTAACTATTTTGTCACTTTTTCATTTTTATTTATTTTTTATTTTTAAAAAAATTTGGGATTGGGGGCATTAGCGACCAATGTTCACAAATAATGTTTGCAATACAAACTATTGAAGTGGAACGTAATTTGATTTATGTATTTTGAATCATTGATTGTAATTTTTCACACATAATTCCAAAGACCTTACATGTTCAAGTTTTGAAATAACTAATTTGGTGATTAAAAATATTATGGTTTTTGAATAAAAAATTCATTGTGTTTTTTCAATTGTGGTGTTTTTTTTTTGGGTGGAGAGCGTTTGTAAAGTATGTTAAATATGTTGCCCCATTTGGCAAATGAAATTTAAGAAAATAATGAGGGCATGATATGATTCATTTTATATAATCATCATATATTTTAACAATGTAAATATGTGTTCAACATGTTATAAACAATAATTGAAAAGGGCAAAAGTACATTACCAAGGTTTGATATCAAACTTGTAACTAAAATGTAAGAGCCTAGAAATCATTGAACTATGTTTGCTTATGGATGTAATTAGGTATTGTTTAAATTAACCCAAGATGTAAATCGATGAAACTTCATTCAAACTTAATGAAAATTTAATTTCAAAAAAATAATGTTGTTCTTTAATTCTTAAATATCCAATAAACCAAAAATGGATTTTTTTGGGGGAGTTTTAAATTGTTGTTAATAAACAACTTTTTTTTAAATACTTCTTTTTGAACCATGTGGACTGTGTTCATAGGTTCAAAATGGCATGTTGACCATGGAATTTTATGTTAGTTATAGGTGGGGTCTAAGGAAAATAATGCATGCAACCACTCAAACAAGGTAAGGGTTAGTTTACTTGATACAAGGTTTTTCTTGGACTTTTTGAAATTTCTACTTGTGGTTATTTGTACTAAAAAATGAATGCTTTTAGCAAATTTGAATTTTTTTTCACATAGGAATGGTGAAAGTAATTAAATATTCATATTATTTTGGCTTAAATCATTTTAAAACTTTTGAACACATGTGGTGATGGTTATTGCACCGAAATAATAAATAGTGGTTATGAAAAAACAAATGGCATATGAATTTGGTGAAAATCCATTGCAATTTTTTTTTTCCACAAGTTTGAAGACCAACAACAAGATGTAGCCTAAAATTGAAATGAAACTCAAAACCTTGAAAGCAATTGAACTAAAAAGAAAAATTAACTCACACACCAACATTATGTTTCCATTTGTTGCATTTTTGCAAACATGTAGACATAAATTCTAAATTAAAATGATTGCACAATATTTTTCATTGACAATTACAAGCAACACATTTTCATAAAGAAGGTGTAGCCCCAAAAGAAAGCTTACTAGCATACATAGATTTTGTGGTTTCAAATTGCAAAACAAGGAAGTTCAAATTAATAATTCATTTGGTGATAGTCCTTGCCATAAGTATTGGTGGCAAACCTATGCAATGCATCAAAGCAATGCACACTTTACAATCCTATTTTGTTCATGTTTGGATCAAATCATTCCATATTTACTTTTTAAAGTTATCTTGGTCTTCTTCATGAGATCTCAATCTAATATTCTACAACCCAAATTCTCTGGCTACAATTTCCATCACTTACATCTAGTTGAAATCACATATTTCACAATATCATGATCACACATCCCAAAATCTTTGACAAGTGATAAAACAATTCCTTTAGAGACCTTAATAGATTACAATCCCATGATTTTGCAAGATTTACCCCAATAATCCACCCATGATGTCCAAAGGAGAAAATAAACCCATTAGGAGTGTTTATGCAAATAGATATTCACTTCCTTCAACGTCCATCCTTCTATAACCCAAAAGATTATTTGGGAATTCCTCAAGTATATTGAACTTGAAAAAGAAAATGTCATCATAAATTAGCTCTTTCAAATCCCCTAATGATCATCATCATCTCCACATGAACATTTATTGTTAGGCATCTAAAAAATCTAGTTATGCATTATATTTTGATTTTCCATGTGGAATGGAGGTTTTTATAGAACTCAAACATTATGATAATGAATTGTTAATGAACATTCATCTTATTCACATTCTTACACACACCCACACCAAGTCTACACATAGACAAAAATCTATTAGTTCCATAATTATGTTTTGAAAACAACCTACCTCCAAAAACTAGAGACCACCTCTTTAAATCCTCTCTTTTGTCACATGTCCTACTTCTATAAAATCCGCATAACCAATCCCTAACCTTCCATTTTCCTTTTCCATCAAGAGCAAAGTTCCACAACATATAAACATCAACCAAGCATTTCACACACAAAGATTTGATAGCCAAACAAACATTGCTTCACCATTCAACAATGACACCATCATCGTTGAAAACTTGCAACACATAAACACAAGAAATAAACCATGTCTATAGTAAAAAAATTAAGTCTTTTGTTCACTGGGAGAAAAACCCCATTTTTCAACTATGTTTTCAACTATTTCTCAATTGTCATTTATAGTTGAAAACATCATTTTCAACTACAAAATGTTTTTTGCAACTCAAAAATGACGTTGTCAACTAATTTCCAAAATAGTTGACAGTGTTGAGTTGACCTTACAACATAGTTGAAAATAATGTACACATGTCAATTTGTGGGTTAATGTTGAGGTGATAACATTTTAGTTGAAAATGACATACATTTTAGTCGATACGACATTTCAACTATAATGTGCTAATTGGACTCAATTGACTCCATGCTAGCAAGTCAATGGATGAACTTCATTCACCTATGTATCATGTCATTTGGGGGTGTGGAATTGGAATTATGATTATCTTTTAATTATATTACAACCAATGTAACATTGGGATGTGTCATGTCATTGAGGAAGGGCATGGAATTTAAAAATTTCGATTATTATTCAATTATATTATAACCAATGGAACGTCGACATGTGTCACATGGGCATTCTTAGTCCACCATTAGATTAAATTATTTGACATGTGCCATGTGTATGGTCTCAAAATCTTGAATTTATTGATTTATTGAAAATGTCAACATATGATATTATGCCACATGGACACTTATGTTACACACTTGCATGACACATGGCATCTTATTGTTTGTAAGTCATCCAACATATGTGAAGTTGAGTTAAAGTAAAGATATCAATTACAAAATAGTTGAAAGCAAGTTGAAAAGAAGTTGAAAATAAGTCAAAATTTATGTAAATTAGTTGAAGAGATTACAAATTTACACAAACTATAGTCACAATTGTAAGACTACTAAAACTAGATTATGGGGATAATACACCTAACTAAAATTAACTAAAGAAAATCAAACCATAATCAAAGCATAATCTACCTATATATTATCAACTAAGAATGCAAAAGCTATTATAATTTCAAAATTATGCAAGGAAACATTGTTCCCATGTAGGAAATGGTCCCATCTACATCCCGAAAATGCTAATGTTATTAATCAAACATTTATTGGAACAGTGAAATGATTCTCCTATAAGGTGGTTGTTCTATGTTTATGCACTAATGGTGTGAATTCATTGTTGGCATGCTTAATTGGATTGTTGCCTTGTTGGACCACATCTTTTGACTTGTTCATAGTTGCACCTTGCATTTTTGAATTAAAGAAATTGAAAGTTGTTAGAAATTTTAAAACTTAATAGGAATCTAAGTTATAATGCATCAAAAAAAAGATTATGCATTAGTTGCACACATTAAAAATCAATAAAAACATCATCATGTCCTATTCAAGAATAAGGAAGTTTGACAAAGATTTTTTTTTTTGAAAATTGGAAAAATTAGAATTAAATAACGAATAGAAATGGCACACATCATGGGCTTACCTTATACATAGTCGACAAACATAGTTGAAACCTAATTGAAATATAGTAGAACCCAATCAAAATATAGGAGAAATTATATAATTGAAACTTAGTTGAAAGTAGTTCATTAAAACAAACATAATCAAAACCTTACTTGCATTGATGGTTGAAAAGATTCATAAGTTTAATTCTCATTGCCCAAATGTTTGTTTTGGATCTAGAAAAGAACAAAAACCAATGAGAATTGAAGAAAAAAACTTTCATACTTATAAAACTTTTTTTTTTCCTTCTATTTAGACCCCTCCTACTTTCAAAGCTCATAATGTTTTCATTTCTTCTTCATTTTAAATGATTATAAGAACGTTGCCTTAATTTTTACATATAATGTTTGTACTATAATAATAACAAAACAACATAAAAGGAATTTTTTGGGTGTTCAAGAATTGGTTGTGGTTTCTTGTTTTGAATTCTTGACACCTTTACTTTGGGGGGCCATAATTTTCTCATTTTTAATCTATTTTTGATGATTTTTAATACCTCAGATGTGCTAAGAAAAGAAGTTCAACATATGCTTGGACACCATAGACAAAATAGCCTTCCCCTTGGATCTGGACTACCCTAAGTGCTTAAGTGTACTAAAACTAGCCTAGTTACCTTAATAAAAGTTCAAAGAAAATCTTAATTGAAAAAAAACCAGCAAGAATTCAAAACAAAACCTAATTAAAAAAGAATTTAACTAAAGGTAACATGGTGGAGAAATAAAAGAAGAAATATCTTGGTAAAGGGAAAATAAACCCAAAAAAGGAAAAAAGTTTTTAAGCACTTGCAATTGTAAAAGGCATGTGTGGTGGTGGCTTTCAAATTCCATAATCTTGTCTCCTCATGTTATTCATGTTCACTTGCCTTGACACCATATGACCTTAACATGTTTAATATATATATATTTAAAATGCAATGAATAGAAGAAAATAAGTTTGAACATGATAAAAAGGAAAACAACTTCACAATAACCGCAAAATGAAAATTCCTCACATGTAAAAGGCATGATGCATTCACTTGAAAAAATGCATGAATTGATATTAAACTACATGATTTAAACTTCTAAACACAAGTTGGGCCTAAAAAAAAGTAAGATAAAACAAAACAAACTGTAAAAAAGGAGAAAAACATCAAATTAAAGCATAAAGAAAGTTGAAAATGAGTGACAATATTATATAAAGGAAGTCCTTTCATCCATGGATGGATGAAATATGTGATTATAATTGAGATGTCAACTAACTTTCAACTATGCAAGTTGACATTGTTTCAAATAATTTTCAATTATAATTCAAAATTTGAATTTCTCGCCAACACATTGCCATCATTGTTACATGTCACACCATCCATTCATCCATATTGTTTGGCACATTAAATCATTCATTCATAATTAATTATGGCATTATGTATATTATATGACATTTAATGGCATAAATGGATTCAACTATAAATGAATGACATTTTATGATATAATTTAAAACATTATAAATGGTATAATTTTAATTTTGTGGCATTTAATGGCAATTTAATGAATATGTAAAATGCCATAAAATTACATACCAATTATTTTATACCACAAAATTGAACCCTTGTTAAGCTAAAGTAGTTTGCTTATCTTAGTTAGCTATTCAAGCCTAGGTCTAATTAGCTTCCTTACTTAACTTAAAGCCTATGTAGACCTAGGTAAGTAGTAATAGGTTAAGTATAAGTAGGTTGTGAGTCATCAGGTAGGTATAAGTAGGTAGGTTGTGAGTCATGACACCATGATTAAACAAAAATCAAGTAGGTACCTACCTAAAAGGCTTACTTAGTTATTTAGTTACTTAATACTTATTTATTTATACCTAATTAATTTAAGTAACCTACTTATTTACATTTGACCTAACATATATATATCTATTATTTACTTAAGGACCTCCTATTACATCTAGGTAGACAATAAATAGGTAGGTAATCATAATTTACCTTGCCCTGCCACCCCATTTAAATCTAGCTTCACTAGCTATCCAACCTAGTTACTTAGGTAGCCTACATGCTTACATGCCTCATTAGCTATCAAGCTAGGTTGTAGGTTAAACAAGTACATTTGTTGCAAATTATTCTAAGTACATGTAAGTAGGTAAGTAATACTTTGTAGGTTAGGTAGGTACTTATTACATATATTACCAAGGTAGTTATAAATAGGTGATAAATTGTAGGTTAAATAGATTTGGATGATAACATAGGTGATTTAAAGTAGGGTGTAAGTTAAGTTATGTCGGTCAATAGTCTATAGGTACCGAGGTAAGTAGGTATGTAATATGTAGGTATAAGTTACAATAATAAATAGATAACATGTACGTAGGGTGTCAGTAATGATAAGTAGGTAGGTGGGTAGGTAATATGCGGGTAGGTTATAGGTAATGATAATTAAAATTGAAATACAATTGAAAATGCATGTAATATTTCGTCCATCAATATATTTCTTTCATCCATTCAAAAACAAAGTCCACCAAAATAGTTAAGCAATTGACTTGACATGGCATAATGTCATGGCAAAGTGGAATTTTCAACTATTCATCAACTTGATTATATTTTATTTTAAAAATATTTTGACGATCAACACCTGTTATTGCTCGTTGTACATTTACCAAACTAATGAACATGTCAACTCATTTGAGATGCCATCCCATCCATGTGGAATTTTAAAAAATAAATATTGTTGTGTAGTTGAAACAAAGTTGAAGATGACATGTAGTTGAAAACTGGTTGGTTAAAAAATGTCTTTTTTCTCTAGTGGTTGTTCATGTCCACATATTTTAAAACAAAAGCAAGTTATCGAAAGTAAATGTGATTTTAGTTTCTTCATCCATCATTCATTGATCCTCTATTTTGCATTAGAAAGGAAGTACAAAAAAGAGTATAATCCTTTTTCCAAAGGACATGACCTAAAACTATTTAAAAATAAAAATTTCATGAATCACAAAAATAACAGGAAATAATGCAAATTTGTCCCAACAATGACAATTTGACTAGGTGCACACTTCATTCATGTAGTGGTGATGAAATCTTTAGCATTCCAATGAAAAATGAGCAAGTGGTGAATCTATTTGGATGATTTTTATTTTTATATTATGATTTAAAATATCATTGTTATTGTGGAATGACTACAATGGCAAGAAAAGTAAACAAATCATGATGATATTTTCATTTTTATGTTGTCTATTGTCCTTACTACCTTTAGCACCTATTATTTTTATCATAACATTTTGACTATTTCTAACCACCAAATAGAATTCCAGCCCAAAGACAATAAGTAGTTAATGAAATGGACAACAATATTAACAAGAAATGGAATGTAGTTTAATTTGCAAGGGGGTAGGTTAAGATTAATGTTGTGCATGTAAACAATTTAAGACTTACACATAATGTAAGTGTAAATCCCATAATGAAATTTATTTTCATTCCGTGTAAGTGTTTAATGTTCATCTAGGTTCATGAAGTGTACATGTAGAGCATGAGATGTGTAAGTGTAAAATCATGTGAATCTATTTTATGTCGTGAAAATGCAAATGTAAAACAAATACATTTATATGATTTTACATAGTAGTGTCAAATAATGTAAATGTAAAAGAATGTAAAAATTGTGATTTCTACTTGGGGAGGGGGGGATTTCATAATGTTTTTTGCGAATAGGCCAACCAATGGCCCATTGCAAAAAATCAAATCATCAAAACTTTTTTGTTTTGTGATGCACCACAACTAATTAATTAATTAATATGAATCACAATAAATACAATTAGTACCTAAGTTGTTGGAAAAGCCACAATATGTAATATTCAATAATAAAATTATTATTGAATAGTACTCATAAAAAGAATAGTAGTAATAAAAGTTGTACTCAAGCAATGAGGTGGGGCAAAATGTGCATTCGAGATATTTCTTGGAATAACATCACCATAGTCCCATATTGGTAGACAAATGCTAATGTTTGGAAAGTATCAAAATATCACGTTTTTTTGTGAAGGACCAATCAAAATGGCCCATTGCAAAAAAATAGTAAAAAAGTGTATACACTCACGACTAATTGACATGGTTGCAAGAAGGTATGATCATTAAGGACATATAATATATACACTGACACTTACAAGCCCCAAAACATTTACAAGAGACTGTATAAGTGTATTTGACAAATTTACTCTCCCTTACCTCGTGTACATGTATAAAAAGATTATACATGGCAATGATGTAAATGTAAGCGTAAAAGTTTAAACATTTGAATGTAAATCATTTACACTTACACAACATTTCCATGCCATATATATGGCTATGGACACTTACACACAACACATTGGTCAGGAGGTCAGGACTCAGCAACACTTATTATGCCTCATCCACTTATGATTGACTCATTTTCTTACAAGATGTGGTTGACTATTTTTCCTATCTGATAAGCATTGATGACATTTACCATTTCATAATCTGACCAATTATACTATGAGTTGACCTCTAAAGAATGACAGGTGTTTGAGGGATTGAGAATGTATCAAATTTTCACAATCTGAGCAATTCTACCCTGAGCTGACGTCTAAAAAGTACCGGGTGTGCCAGGTGTTTCAGGGCTTTTCAATTCACCATATTTCCACAATTTGACCAATTGTACTATGAGTTGACCTCCAGAAGAGCCAGGTGTTTCAGAGGTTTAGAATTTACCAAATTTCCACAATCTGACCAATTGCACTTTGAGTTGCCTTCAAACAGTGTCAGGTGTGACAGGTGTTCAGAATTTACCAAAATTTCACAATCTGACCAATTGCACTTTGAGTCGCCTGCACACATTGCCAAGTGTTTAGAATTTACCAAATTTTCGTAATCTTACTAGTTGTTCAGTGTGGACATGCAAGCAGGTCCAGGTGAAACCAGGTGTTTGTGGGGTTTAAAAATTAACAAATTTGGATAATCTGACCAATTGTACTGTGAATTGAGCTCCAAAAAATGCCATGCCTTAAATGGGTTTAGAAACTAGGGGTCAAAAGGTCCCAGGTATTAATGGGCTTAGAAACTAGGGGTCAAAAGGTGCTAGATGTTTAGGAGTTTAAAAATTAGGGGTTAATAGATGGACGAAAAGGGTTGAATGGAAAGATTTGGATCCATTGGAAAACCCAATATCCTTTTTGATTCCAAAACACATGGGAGTGCCAAAACTTTGATGGGGCCAAATTCATTGGTATTATTACAACTACTCCAAACCGCCGACTCTCTCTCGCATTTCATTCACTCAAACACTCCCTATGGAACTTTTTGTGCATGTGTATCTGTGTGGATCAAACATACACACAACAAAAAGGGGTCAGAGTTTTGTCCAAAACTGCGGGTCTGGCTGCTAATGTTGTTGTAGCAACAAGTTTGAAAGCCAAACATAGCAACCTAAGAAACCAAAAATTAAGAGCTCTTGTTCATTTCTGGGTAATGTGCCTACCTCCTGTCTGTTCTTCATATTCAATCTCTGTCGTTGCAGCCTTTTAAGACAATGCAGGTCCACAATTAGATCAAAAGCAACAGCTTATGCTGACAAATACAACGTAGAACACCGCCATAGAACATAGTTCACAGCTCAAAATAAGAGATGGGAAAGTCTTTTGCAGTTTGGAGGTTGGGATTGGATTAGTTCCAATGCCAACCTAAAAACTGCAAAAAAGACACTAAAGTTAGCAAGATTGGTAAAAGATGCTTGCAGGAGGATAAGTGCATTGACCTGCTATGCACCACTGACAGAACAAGACAATTCCCAGTACTTTTGGCAAGGTGGGCAGACAGCAGGAGGAGCTGTATGCTCTTTCAAAAGGGTTTTTTGCATCATGGTTTTTCAGAAACACAAATGATCAAATTTGAACTTTCCTACTTTTGACAGCATGAACTTGGTTTTCCAACAACTTGATTTCTAGAGCTCAACAAAAAAGGCCGTGAGCAGCTTTTCAGGGTGAAACTCTGCGCTGCTCACCGGGTTCATCAATTTTGTTTTTTCGCCTTCCCTAATTGCAAACTTCAAACTAGGTATCTGAAGTCTCAACAAAAAAAGCAGATCTCACAAAAACATCATCATCAAAATGCAAAATCAGTCATTTGGCAGATATTTACCGGCCGGATTGAGTTGTTTCAACAGGCCACCATAAGTGGAGTAGAGAACTCGGTCTTTTGCCCCTGTGCGGTGCTTGTCATTATGCTTGCAAAAGAATTTGAGCTGGTCCAGAGTGCACAGACCAAGAGTCTGTGTCAGCAGGAGAAAAAGCCAGTTGATCTCCCTCTTCTTTTCTGCAATGATGGGCTTCACACAATCACTTTGATGGCACAAGGTACAATCAAGGAGTCGAGGGACCATCCAATGCTTCGGCGCACGATCGTGCAATGAATGCTTGTTCTCCATGAAGTATCTGTCCAGTTGTGCAAACATTTCCTGCAAACCCAAGACAACAAACAAACAAATATGGAATCAACACTGCTTTGTCACCCATTTTTGCATTGTCTCCATCCCATCTGTGAGATTGATTCCTTGAAGGAAATCTCAAGAAAATCTATATCACCTGCCATGGGAGGCGGCTTTGCAGTAGTGATTACTATTACTACTATCACAGAGTGTGAACAAAAGTGTGAATAAAAAAAAGGACATACACTATGACAGTTACCTCCAAGCTCACTTCAACTGTCGCCATCCCATCACACCGTTTGCACTGAACTTCTCCTCGGATGCTGCTGATTCCAAGGTGCAAAATCCACTCAAGGCTGTGATTCTTGGCCCGGTACTCTGTCGACCATGGAAATGGAGGTCGAATGTGCGGCCCTTTCTTCTTCAAGCCGGCAGGAGCAGGAGCAGCTGTGGCACTTTGTTCACCTGCTGAAAATGGATTCACACAAAGAAGAAGAAGAAGAAAAATGACAACAGCAAAAACAAAGCTCAGAGATACCCCGAAAAAAAAACAGAAAAAACACATCACCAGAGTTTTGTAATGACACTTTTGCCAAGAAGCCACTGAGAAACTGGAATGCCTGAATTGGGTGTTTGTGAGATGATGGGTTTTCTGGTGTGGAGAAGCAACAACAAAGATTTGAGTTGCTGGCACGAAACCCTAGTGCAAAATGTGAGGGGAAACTGCTGCTAAAGGACTTTTAGGGTTGGTAAGGAATCAAGGAATTCGTGGACATGGAAGAGAGAGAGAGAGAGAGAGAGAGAGAGAGAGAGAGAGAGAGAGAGAGAGAGAGAGAGAGAGAGCGAGGACCCACTTGAGGAAGAAGGCGGTGGAGTGCCCACAGGTGTGCGGCGAGGGCGATAACGTTCCTCTTCTTCTGCTTGCTGTGACGATGCTCCTGCGGCCGCTGCTGCTTGCGGTGGTGGTCGTAGAAGAAGATGGTCCTGTGACGATTGCTGCTGCTGCTGCGAGGAGGAGCGAGAGGAGCCGGGAGGCCCTAGAGTGAGGCGCAAGCTCTCCTCGTCGTCGTCCTCTGGATCACTACTCATGGAGGAACTTCGACGAGGAAGATCAAGCTTGGCTCTCTTCATGGGCGGCGGTTGTTGTTCCGCCACCGTGCCTGACGTTCTTCAAAACCACCACCGCTTGTCGTCGTTGTCCCAAGAGTGCGCTTCTCGAGCTCTCCTATCCACATCTACACAAACCCCTTGTGTTCGTTTCGCACCCCACAACAAACCCCAACCTCCTTTCTTCCCTTCCCTTGCCTTGTTTTCTGTCTGTCCCTTGCCGTGCTCAACTGCGAACATTCACTGTTGCGAAATCGCCACGACGGGAGCTCCAAACTTCACTACTACACACGACCCAAGAGCATCAACAACAAGCATTGCTGAAAAGGGCAACAACAAGAGCTTAGCTTCCAAGGAAGAGCTTGCAAGTAAGGAGATGAGCTTCCAGATTCACCACTATTCTCTGTACTCAAGACAGAACACAGGAGAGAGAGAGAGAGAGAGAGAGAGAGAGAGAGAGAGAGAGAACCAAAACCCAACACAAAAAAAAACACCAGAACGGGAAGAGGAACGAGCTAGATGCAGTAACCAGCAACAACAACAAAGCCGAGAAAAGAGTCACACGAGAATGGCGTTGCAGATTCAAAGCTCCGCCCGCCCGGAGGTTACCAAATGCGTTGCAGTTCACAATCCGGAGACGAAGAAGCAGAAGCAGAAGCAGAAGAGGAAGAGGAAGAAGGGGGAGAGAATAGCAGCAGCAGCAGCCGAGGAGTGGGTAGGTGGGGGAGGAGAAGAAGTGGGTAGACTCGTGATGAGAGGAGGAGGAGGAGAAGAAGAAGAAGAAGGGAAAAAGCTCCTGCGGAAGAAGGGTGCTGTTGTTTCCGTTTCTGCAGAGCTACCGCACTTCCTCTACAGCAACGAAAAGCTTAACAAACGCGCCATAATGATTGCTGTTGATGATCTTCTCACTCTTAGTATTCTTCCATGAGACAAAAAGAGAGAGACAGAGAAAATATACAGACAGACAGTGATGGGAAGAAGGGGATCATGGCCAGACTGGACGACAGAAAAGCGGCAAAGATGGAAAAAAAAAGGAAAAGGAAAGGGGCAGCTTGTAACAGCCTCTTCTAGGTCAACACTGCAGCATAGCAAAATGCCGCGTCGTCGAACCGAATCACGCGCCGTTCGTTGGAGGAAAAGGGGAGAGAGAGAGAGAGAGAGTTATCAGACAAGACGATGATCACGGACCCATCACCACGACGACGATGATGACGACCACGGCCTCCCAGGATGAATGTCCGTTTACCGCTCACTCTCTCGCGCGCGCGCTCATCTTCTCTCGACTCTCAAATCTCTCACCAAGACCCACATACCCACAAACCCACAAATGCGAGAGACTTTGCTGTCTGTGAGAGAATCGCGCACGAAGAGCATCCTCCTCACCCCCAGCCCCAACCCCGATCCTTTGAAACCTAAAACCCTAACAAAACCCTAAAACATCGAAACCGTCGTGAAGAAGATCTCGACTTTCTTAAGAAAACAAAATTCTTTTCGTTTTTGGGTGGGCGAGAGAGAGAGAGAGAGAGAGAGAGAGAGAGAGACGATGTCGACGTTGAAGCGGAAGGATTCGATGATGCTGAGAGGGGAAGGAGACAGACTCGATGTCACTCCCTTAGGAGCCGGCAACGAGGTCGGCCGCTCCTGTGTCTACATGACATACAAAGGAAAGACTGTCCTGGTAAGCTTCCAAATCTTTGTTTTCATGGAGACCTTGTTGTTGTTGTTGTTGTTTTGGTTCTCATCATGTGAAGATGATTCTGAAGAAAACAGTAGAAGACAAGATGCAAACAAAGTCCTTCAGCCTTTTTTGTTTGTAGCCAGCTGTTGTTGTTGTTGTTGTTGCAAAATTCCCTCGAGCTCTTGTTTTTCTGTAGCTTGTTGTTGCTGTTAGTTGAGGCTTTTGATTGCTGCAACAACCACATGTTCTTGTGGCATTTTCTTGTCAAAAAACTGGCAATGTGAGGGGGACAATGCATACTTGTCTGTAGGAGAAAGTTCGGGTCTTGACTGGTATATTTGGGGATGGGATTTTGTGTTTGCAGTTTGATTGTGGGATTCATCCAGCATACTCAGGCATGGCAGCTTTGCCCTATTTTGATGAAATTGATCCCATCACCATTGATGTTCTTCTTGTCACACAGTGAGTTTCAAATCACCCACCTCTCTCTCTCTCTCTCTCTCTCTCTCTCTCTCTCTCTCTCGCGGGTGGGTTCTTCTTTCTTTCTGATGGATCAGTTCTGTTGTCACTTTTGTAACTTTGATTTTGCTTTCTTTTCTTTCATGCTTAAAGCCCTAAAAAAAAACCTTCTTCTGAAAGTCCCCAAACATACTCAATTCATTTCTTTCTTTATTTCTTGGCTTTGATTAGCTGCCTGCATTGAGCTTTTGCTTTTTGACAATGATTTTCTGTCTCTTCTGTTGTTGTTGATCATGATTTGATGACACCCAAAAATACAGTTCCCCTCTCTTCTCTATCTCTCTGTGTGCACTGAAAGCTGCACTATCATTATTCTATATCCCACTTGCCATTTTTGCTATTAGATGAATACTCATTGGCCACTTTTGTTTGTGCAGTTTCCATCTTGACCATTGTGCATCCCTGCCTTACTTCCTGGAGAAGGTGAGACTTTTGAGACTTCTCTTGTTGTCCCTTTCCTTCTTGCAAGTGTTCATGTTTTAGGGTTCAGAAATGCCATTGTGATTATTGAGGTGGCTTGGCTTGCAAACCGTACATGGACCAAAGTATGTTGTTTTCAGCATTCACAATTGAGGATCACAGTGACAATAACATGTCCCATATTTTAGGGTTTTTCTTGGTTGAAAGTTCTCTCAGCTTTTGTTCGATAATGTGTCCCTTTGTCAAAACGGTAGGAGTAGCACAACAACATAACATTTCTTTTGAACGGATCCCCAATTGAAAGGTTCTGTGGCTAATTTTTTTGTGTGCTCAATTAGACCAAATTCAAAGGAAGAGTTTTCATGACGCATGCAACAAAGGCTATCTACAAGCTTTTGCTGTCGGATTTCGTGAAAATTAGCAAAGTGTCAGTGGATGATATGTTGTATGATGAACAAGACATCGCCAGAACTATGGACAAAATTGAGGTACCTATCGACTTGCTGATAGATTGAACCTCTGGATGGTACAGTGTTTTGTTGGCAGTTGCTAATAGTTTTCTATTGCTTGGAAAATAGTAGACCTTAACCCTTCCAAGAGAGGGGAGTGGGAGCATGCTAGTTGAGAGAATGAATTTTTCCTTCTTGAGCGTTTCACGTATTAGTCATGTACTAGGAAGTGATGGCAGTTTGGGTGGATTTCTGCTCATTGCCTTTCTGTGAGGTGCAGGTTATTGATTTTCATCAAACTATGGAAGTGAATGGAATTCGGTTCTGGTGTTACACAGCAGGCCATGTCCTGGGTGCTGCCATGTTCATGGTGGACATAGCTGGAACACGAGTGCTTTACACAGGGGACTATTCATGTGAAGAAGATCGTCATCTCCGAGCTGCAGAAATGCCACAATTCTCACCAGATGTATGCATTATTGAATCAACTTATGGTGTTCAAATCCACCAGCCTCGTATCATGCGTGAGAGACGGTTCACTGATACTGTGGCTCAAACTGTTACCCAAGTATGTATGCTCATAAAACATTCCATTGATCAGAATTTCTAGTCCTCTGCCCATGACCATGAGCACTGCCAATGTTGCAGGTTTTTATTTTTTAATTTAAAAAAAAATGTCCTGGGTGGTCCTTGCTAGCGATTTCTCCAATGGAAGATTTGGTTTACAGGGAGGCAGAGTGCTCATTCCTGCATTTGCACTGGGACGAGCTCAAGAACTTCTTCTAATTCTGGACGAATACTGGGAGACACATCCAGAGCTCCAACACATTCCAATCTACTATGCTTCTCCACTTGCAAAGAAATGCATGGCAGTATACCAGACTTATATCAATGCAATGAATGATCGCATCCAGAAGCAGTTTGAAGTAACACTATTGCCCACCCTTTACTCCCTAAACCCTTATTCCTAAACCCTAAACTCTAAAACCTAACCCAAGAGATTCATGTTGGTGTTCCAATAGTCAAGGTGTTGATGGGTAGCTGTTGATGAATGAACTTTCAACTATGAAGACAAGGTTGAGTCCCGTTATCTTGATCCTTGGGTATTTGGTCCTCTTGCCTCCCCTCACTGTGGTTTGGTAATAGGACTTTTTCTTGGCTCACATTAGCCAAAATCTCAAGGCTGAGATCTCCCATATCTTCTGGAAGTGGGACAGATCCTCATTGAGCAGATTTTTTTTTCACGTTATGAAATCCTACAGGAAATCAAGAGTTTTACAATCTAAATATATATTGTAAACCTGTCATAGACCTAATGTAGTTGAGGCTTTTTGGATTGTAAGAGAAAACACTGTGGGAAAATGTGTCCTTGCTGTTTCAAACTAAGGCTGAAATTTTGGACAGGTTTCGAATCCATTTAACTTCAAACACATCCTGCCATTGAAGAGCATTGAGCAGTTTGAGGATGTTGGACCTGCAGTCGTAATGGCGAGCCCAAGTGGACTACAGAGTGGATTATCGCGGCAGCTATTTGACATGTGGTGCCAGGACAAGAAGAACTCTTGTGTGATTCCTGGTTATGTTGTTGAAGGTACGCTTGCGAAAACAATAATGAATGAACCAAAGGAAGTGACTCTCTTGAGTGGCCTTGTTGTCCCTCTCAACATGCGGGTACAATACATTTCATTCTCAGCCCATGCTGATTTCACACAAACAAGTGCTTTTCTCAATGAGCTTCGACCGCCCAACATAATTCTGGTCCATGGAGAGGCAAATGAAATGGGGCGTTTAAAGGCAAAGCTCATTACTCAGTTTGCTGACCAAAATGTGAAAGTGTTATCACCAAAGAACTGTCAAACTGTGGAGATGTATTTCAAGGGCGAGAAAACAGCAAAAGCTGTTGGACGATTAGCTGAAAAACCTCCCAAGGTAGGTGATCCTGTAAGTGGATTGCTGGTTAGGAAAGGCTTCATGTATCAGCTCATGGCTCCTGAAGACCTCCACAGTTTTACACAGCTCTCGACAGGAAGTGTGATGCAGCGGCAGTCTGTACCATACAAGGGAGCTTTCACTGTTTTGAAGCACCGGTTACAACAAATGTATGAAGGAGTGGAAGTGACCAAGGCTGAAACCCCAACCCTAAAAGTTCACAGGAACCTTACAGTAACTCAAGAGGGGTCAGACTATGTGGTTTTGCAATGGGTTTCCGACCCAGTGAGTGACATGGTTGCAGACTCTGTTGTATCGATGATTCTGAAGCTAGACTCTCAATCAATGTTTGGAATTGCATCAAATGGTTTCCGTGCAAAGGAGGCTCAACTTGAGAAGAATGAGATCAAAATTGTTCACTCACTGCTTGTCTCTCTTTTCGGGGATGTGAAATTGGATGAGAAGCTGCAGATCCTGACCATTACAGTTGATGGAATCGTAGCAACAGTTGACCATGCAAACAAAGGTATAGAGTGTAAGGATGAGAATCTGAACGATCGTATACGGGTTGCTCTTCGTCGAATTCAAACTGCTTTGTATCCCTTGGACTCGTGAACCCTCCTCTCCATTTGTATATATATATATACACACATGTTTTGTTCTACCCTTGCTTAGCTCTTTCTTCCTTCAAAATTAGACAAAGAGGAAATAGGAAAAAAAAAAAAGCACATTCTGCTTGCCAGATACTGTCGAGCATTATGTTCGTGAGCTGTTTGTTGTGGCAGATTCATTGAGCTTCCTTTAGGAGATGTGCAACTGATTTATCTGTAGTTAGTCATGATCATGGGATGAACAAGGACCAAGACTGAACTTCAAATTTTGAACTCTCAGTAATCTTCTTCTTCTTCTTCTTCTTCTTCTTCTTCTTCTTGCGCACTTGTGAATAGCTCATGAATGTTTTGGGTCCATGTTGATGTTGGGAATGTTATGGGGATTGATTGTGTTATCACAGCCAGCTGCTGCCTCTTTTCATGTATTCTTGGGTGCGGCAATTGCCTGTGCTTTCTATCCCAGTTGTTGTGCGCCAATGAGTTGAGGAGAGCGTCGAGAAGTCTAGATTACTCATCAAATTGTGAATTGAAAATCGGGGTTTAACACAAAAATTGGGTGGTTTCTTTGGTTTACAACTAGGAGTTGAATCAATTATTCAAGTTTACACAACTAATAAAGTATTTATTTATGAATAGTTCCATAAATTCTCCAAGACTTTGGTGTTTTCCCCCCAAAATAAATTGGTTGTCTTTCCACACACCCTTTATCCAAGTTTGGGATAAACCCACATCCTAGTAATGAATGTATACACATTCACACACATAATAAAAACATAAACAAATATGTATCATATATTATATTATCATAACAATCACATATATAATTGATGGTCACATTTGAGGTGTTTGGTAACAATAATGTGAATGTGGAATTGCAATGATAAAAAGTTATATCCATAGTTATGGTATTAGGACTTTCATTTAAAAATCTTTGTAAAATGTAAATTTCAAAAATAACTACATGGGGTTATACATAAATTGTTTTGATTCTCCCTCATAGTTGTGATGTTTTTTTCACAGTATTTCTCTTTGGAACTTTTGATTTTGGTGAGGTTTTCTTTTCGTGCTTTGTGTAGTGTTTCAACAATTGTAAATTTTATAACACTTGAAGTCTCTTGGTGTGTTGCAAAGTACTATTGTAAAGAACAATACTGGGCACTGAGTGTGGTTGAACATATGACTGAAAAGGTTTCTTGGCATTTTTTGAAAGAGAACTATGACACAATACATGAATAATATTGATTGTTTAGTGGATTATGAACCATTCCCATGCAAGAGATTTGTTAACCTTTGAGATACTAAGTACGATTGTGCACAATAATTGTTGAATTTGCTATGGAATATGGATATTATGACCAAGGACCTAACACACATCCTTGATGAGATAATAACAAAATGGATTTCTCCTTTGACTACTAGATTCCTACAACCCAATTGAGATATAGCTATAAGTTTTGGCTCATTCTCAATGACTCCAAGTCCTTTAATGACCACATTTCAACCAAGTCCAAGTTTGACTTGAACACATGTAGTGCCAAAAGTAGTTATGCCACCAAGTGTTAATAGTTGCCCACCTATTATTTCAAGACATGAATGTTCATAATTCCAAACCTACCAACATAAGGATTAACATTATGTACCCTTATAGTTACACCTAAAATTAAACCAAAATTATTCACATTCCTTTTTTTTTCAAAATTTCATTTAAGGAACATCACCACAAATTTGGCAACATAGGTATATGGAAAAGACATCTTATGGTGAAGTTATTTAACAATCAAATGACAAACTGGTTACAACTTTAGAATGCATTCAAGAAAACAACACTAAATTGGAATGTGAAAGGACAAATGAAATGGAAAATCTTTTAAGAACAATTGAAATACAACAAAGAGAAGGACATGATTGCTTAAGAAAATGCACAAATTACACATATGAATCATGGTGTTTGATGCAAGCCATTTTTGGCATCATTGAAATTCTAAATATTAGCATATAAACAAACCATGTTCATGATAATTAAGTAAGAATTGATATGATTTCCTTGGACAAATAATGTGCCATTTTAGAAGCTCCAACCTCAGGTGAAAATCCTATTGATCATTGATTATGTGTTGCATGCACATTATAAGATTATGGGTTAGTTGCCTTTACATAATTTATTTGATTTTAATGTAATCAATTAAAAATTGATCAATTGAACATGTAGAAATTAGACATTATTGTTTTTGAAAAATTTGAAAATCATTAGCAACAACAACATCATTATTACAATGTAATGTTGCTTGACAATTTTGTTTGTGTATAATTCAAAGTAGATGGTAATGTCACAAATTTAAAAAATTGAAAAAGAAAACAAAAAAAAGTGACAATGTAACACTCTACATGATCAATCATGAACTAGATTGCATTGTCTCCCAAAATATATTCCCAATTTTGCTTTGATCTCATGTTCTTGTTTCAACCCTTCATTTTATTTATTGTTGCATCTCGAGGCTTAGGCTCATTTTTATTGTTTGTTAAATCTTCAATTTATAGTTGTTTAAAAAGTCTTTGCATCTCAATGGCATTTTGGTCCAATAACACATTTGGAAGTAATAACATGTTACCACATATGACAATAAGGTCATATGCAAATTTAATATTGATAACAATTTTTTGATTGATTGTTTCAAGATACCAAATGAATTTTCAATTACATTTTAATCCCTCTTTGATGTTTCTTATTGTACAAAGGCTTTAGCATGTTATGTTTGCCTTCCTTATAAAGGTATCACAAACTAGGGTAATAATGGGTATCCATTATTGTAAGACTTGAAACTTTTTGGGATAGTTAGTTTACACAAGTTAGAAGATGTTTTTTGACATAAAGAAAAATGTTTCAAAATTATTTTGTCATGCACATTCTTTAGCAATCTAATATACACATCAAGAAACTTTTATATTTTTCAATTACATGGTGGTAGATAATTGAATATCCTCCAATCTTAAAATAATAATAATCCTCAAGAAAATGTGAATGTTTTAGCAATATGAAAGTGGATACCATCACTAGCCCCAATGAGTTGTGACAACTTAGCCTATTCTTTGAAATCATTCATGTTTGACACTACTTGAACACCAATTGGCAACTATAGTAAACCCCCTTTATAATCACACCCATTTTAGTCACATTCTTGTTTGTGTCACACATTTTTTGGTAACCATCTGTTTTAGGAAGAAACACTATTCTTTTTAATCACTACTAGTTTGAACCCTGTGCCTAATGCACATGTGTGTGTGTATTTGACAATACATATTACAAAATTACGATTACAAACTACATTTCCAAAACCCCTTTATATACGACATTTCGCATGTATCCATCGAAACCCTGGCCACTAAAAATCTTGATGTTTGCACTGCTTGTGACTCGTGAAATAGCAACATACAACTGACCATGGGAATAGACCAGAAACGGCAAATATACCCCAATGTTGTTTAATGTCTGACTTTGACTCTTGTTGATTATGATCGCAAATGCCATTCAAATAGGAAATCGACGACAACGCAAAACAAATGGCCAATCAGTCCCGGAAGGGGACATGATGATGCGGGGTATGAACAGACGTTTGTCGACATTGTTCCTTGTGACGATCTCCGCTTCAATGACACGCTGACCCAATATCTTAACAATCAACCTTGTACCATTGCACAATCCTATTGATTGATTGAGATTGTGCAACAAAAGGATTGGCACGCCCACTTTGAGTTCCAAGTTATGATTTGCAATACCGCCGAATTGCAAAGTGTTTAGAAATTCCACCGGATACAATGAATCCATTGAAACTCCTGCAGTAACACTTGCACAATTCTGTTGGAGTCAAAGAATTTGCAAATTTTTCAGATAGCGATTCTAGAATTGCATTGTTGACTTCATCAACGTCAGTATTTTTGGGGGCTAAAATGTTGCATTACATATGATACTTGGCATCTCTAGAGTGGCACTGGTGATTTGGCTAGATGGTTTGGATTAATCCTTTTAAGCTGCAATCTTCTATTGGTAGCCTCATATGGGATGGAATCTTGATCCAATCTGGATCGACGCCTTCTTCTTCTGCAATGACAGGAAGATTGATGTCTCCAACATTCAACACCCATTTGGTAAACTCTTGCTGTTCTTCAGAATTGGTTGCCATGATTCACATGTTGATATGAAGACAAAGAATTGTAACATGCTGCCAAAGATGCGATCGAGGCAACGAAACATTAACAATGTCTTTTCATCCTCCTTTGGGAATAACAGGTAAGATCTGTCGAAAATCCCCACCAAGGACCACATTTTCCCACCAAAGATTTTTTCGGCCTGTGTGTCATCCAATTGCATCAAATCATGCAGGGTTCGATCAATAGCTTTGAAAGTTCGACGATGCATCATCGGTGCTTCATCCCAAATGATCAGATCAGCTTTACGCACCAACTCGGCCACTTTCATCTGTTGTGTGATGTTGCAAGTTGACTCATCATGTAGATCAATTGGAATCTTGAATCTTGAATGGGCGATTTTGCCGCCTAGAAACAACAAAGATGTAATTCCTGATGAGGCAACTGCAAGCACGATTTTGCCTTGCCCTCGTAGACAGGACATAAGTGTTGTCCAAACAAATGTTTTGCCAATTCCACCACTGCCATACACAAAGAACAGTTTGCCCTCTTTGTTTGTCACGACATTCAAAATAATTTCATATGCGCACCATTAATCATCATTGAGCCTATCTTTTGCATTGTCTACATTTGTGATCAATGAATGCTGATCATAAGCTAGCTCTTCTTGGACCAATTGGTTTCCTCCATGAACAAAAGGGATGTAATTAGACTTGGGAAGCGTTAGAAAATCTTCTAGGCAGTGTCCGTTGCGCATGAGAACCTAATCGATCTCATACAATGCACGATCCTTTAGCGCATCCTCAAAAAGGGTAACAACTATATCAGCATGCTCGCGGCGTGTCATTGCTTCAATGTCATCGTTCAAAGACTCCCAATGAGCATCCCATAGCTGTGTGGGATTCGTGACCTCACAAAACATCAACATGGAGGCAAACATGTCATGCAGCTGTGGTCCTGAGCCCCAAACACTGGCTTCTTCCAAGGTTTGATGCCATTCATTGTTGTCTGCAAGCAAACCCATTGCAATGCATGCATTTTTGAATGTGTCATGTTCTATGCCATCCACTGTCCACAAATGCTCATAGGATGTGGCATCGTTGATGCAATTCAACAACATTCACAAATAATAATGTTCACTCAATGTCAGGTGTGCATAATACATGCGACCAATGGCAAAGCCTCTCTTGTGCATTGTCCATCGCTTCAACTTTTGATTCCACACCCATTGCTAAGGGAATTAATCGAACGTAAGGCTTTGTGCAACTTCCGATTCTTGGTTTGTTTTGAACCATTCTATGAGCATCATTCTGAAAATGGCTGACCGTGTTGCCACTTCCTACACATCATCGTCACTATTAAACAACACGATTTGTTGATTGGGCAAATGGTATTGCAGACGTTCAACGGTAGGAAACTGCTCATGCATATCAAACTTGAAGATGCGCCACGCTGCTTCCGATGTAGATACATAGCGACAGTCGAGATATTTTTTAATTTCATCAGCTTCGACCACATTCCCTTCGGTGGCATTGTCGTTTTGGCGTGAGATCTCAACAATTGCATGATCATGTCCTTTATATACATACTTGAATAGATACTTGATTGCACGAATGTTGTTGCAAACCTCAACATTGATGTGCGCATCGTATTTGGTCAATAAATAGACATTGTGTGATAACACCCAACGATTGTCCAATTCAATGCCATGAACCAAAAGTGTGTGCCCCGTATCTCTACACCGATAAATAGGATATTCGTTTATTTCCATCACCGTCTCGGATTAGAACTTGTGTGGATATTGTTTTTTGCATTTGCTTTCTTCCATGCACGGGGCATTTGGAAACACAGCTCCACATGGACCATGCATTATGCATCTAACAACCGTCTCGTGGGCCAACTTTTTTGTTTTTGAATTCGGAAGTTCAGCACTGATCATGCGGTCTACATCCTCAACCGTGTGTGGCTTGCAGTCTTTGGTAAAGAAGATGAGAATGTGTGCATGCGGCAGCCCACGCTTTTGAAATTCAATGACATAGATTCCTGTAATCGTGCATCTTAGAATATGCTTTTTGTGAATGTCATTGATCAATTCCTTTAGTTTGATTTTGAACACTCAGGTTACCAAATCTATTCAATCTTGAGGTTGTTGTCCAAGTAGCAACGCTCTTTTGATTTCAAGCCATTGGGGATTGCAAATGAATGTAACAAGTGCATTCGGGCAGCAGGCCCATCTACAGATTGCCATGGCATTTTGATAATTCTAAACCATGTGACGTGGACCTACTGTGAAAGAAGATGGTAGATGCTTGGCAATCTTTTGTGGAAATTATTTATGATTTTGATCCTTTGTCCGATGGCAACAACGCTATTGTCGCCTGCAACGATGGTGTCCTAAAGGCCTTGATAAAGATCCACACTAAGTTTTTTTTTATTCAGGCGCAAATACTTCAAGCGATTTTGTTCGATAACCGCATAAGCATCCACAATGTATTGATGCCTCAATCGGTCACCCCGAAGTAACTCAATGCCATGAGTGTTTCAATGTTGAAGTCGATAACCATAAAATTTGGCCATTGTCACATTGCAATGCTTTCTTTGAAGCTTAGATTCTTCCGCATGGTCTTCATCCAAATTTGCATGAGCAACAACACCATTAAGCAGAATATTTGGATGCCATCCATCCTCACCATAAGGAAATAACAACGGATAATGTAGAGCCATGTATCCCACATGTAGTTCGGAAATGCGTTGAAACAGGCTAACTTGCTGAGCAACGACGACATCATGTCTGTCTACAGCCTTAGAACCATCTCCTACCATCAATGCAGTGACTTCATCAGCCGTCGGCACATTGTATCGGCGGGCATTCTTTGTTCGAGAGGCAATGAGACGCAATTTCAGATCCATGGGAGCACCTTCTGTTACCATTATGTCCCTTGCCATTTTGAACATTTTGACATAGGGATTAATATTATACATCATGGTCAATAACTGATCCAACGTCGTTGGATCAAGTGATGGCATAACGGCATGGCGGTTTTGATGTTCGTGTTTCGTATCATGAATGTACAATTGTGCAAACTGTGGACGTTGTCCTTCAGTAGGACATAGGGTTTCGATTTTGTGATAAAGTTCACTTTGAATGCGAAAGGAGTACGATCCAGTGCCTCTGGTTACCAACTCATCAACTTTGGCACTAAGCGAAGTGAATGCCAACATCGAATTGTACATGTGAATCTGATCTCGAAATTTGACGGCACTGCTTTCTTTGCTGGTTACAAGAACTTCCAGCTTTTACGGTGTTACAAAAAGACTCGGCAATAGAACTTTGCCATTCTCGTAACATAAAGAAAATTGTGGGTTGTTATTGCTTGATTTTGCTAATCGTTCTTTGATCCACATTTTCGTGTTGTAGAATCCACATATTGTGTCCATTTTTCCACAATCCCATCGTTTCGGGGTTGATGCGTTTTCATCTCCAAACAATTGTAATGCGTCATTGCCAAGAGAAGGTTGTGCACATGCTGCCACTTGTTGTACGGTTCGTTGTTCTTGACATAGATGATTATTTCGCTCTTGTGACGTTTTAGATGGCCCGGTTGACTTTGTATGTTGCCTGGCATGTCATTCTCTCTGTAGGCGATTACGACGTTCACGTGTAGATTCTAACGTGTCTTGATTGAATTTTGCTGGAACATTAATATGTGGAACATGATTTTCCAAAGAATTAGTTTGCTCGTCATTTTGCTGAACTTCTAGGTGCTGCCGAAAGGCCGCCAAAGTAGCCAAAACATTACCATGCTACGCAATAAGTGCACGCATACGTTATTGTATGTTTTCGGGCATTATGGAAAATATATGTTAAGTTTGTTGCTGATATTGATATCAAAATCTGGGGGGGGGGTTTCCTCCTGCACTCTTGTCTATTGGTGCTGTGTGTGTATGTATACCTTTTTTGGTGTATTTGTTGCCCTGCTTGTTAACTAGACTGCTTGTTTTATTTTGCTTCAAACTCACCCTATTAAGATCAGTCTTTCACTCCTCATGGTGTGACCATAGAAAGTGGGTCAAACTTATCCAAATATTTCTCCTCGCATAACTTCATCTTGGCTCACATCAATAACACAAAAACATTGTCAGGTTTTTAGTGTAAGTTTGAGTCTTGCCCACTGCAAAAGCCAGAGCTTCTTACAGGTTTTATTTGCAACAAAAATGTGTGCGATATTTACATTACTTTATTTTCCTTACAGAACATTATTTTCTCTTGTTCTCAAGTAGCCAAAAACATGAAGGATGCGTAAATTATTATTATTATTATTATTATTAAAAATCATCAAATTTCTCTATTGGTTTTTAGCAAGTAGCTAAAAATGTGAAGGATGCTTAAATTATTATTATTATTATTATTATTATTA
>Ga0116231_10000896_pt1 | contig 57305 bp, 26 predicted proteins | sample S1TSphgellanicum_2_FD_89695 | JGI IMG/M metagenome (GOLD analysis project Ga0116231, IMG submission 89695) | Host-associated microbial communities from peat moss isolated from Minnesota, USA - S1T2_Fd - Sphagnum magellanicum MG | ecosystem: Host-associated > Plants > Peat moss > Unclassified...
CCACAGTGGTTAATGTGTGGTTAGCTCAGTTGCTTTTTTTCTTTTTCTTTTTCCAAAAAAAAACAGGAAAAAAAAAAAAAAAAAAAAAAAAAGATTATTCTGGTGCTCCATTTTTGTGGCTTGTCAGGCACATTGGATGGAGCACCAAAATGGGTCGATCGAAGTTCGTTGCTGAGAAAGAAAGGGAGCAGAAATGCAGCGTTTGTTTTCTTCAACTGCACTTGAAATGAAGAGAAGACAAGCAAAAGGGTGAAATTTCTTTGTTTGTGAGAAGTAGCAGAAGTAGTAGTGGTAGTAGTAGGGTATGGACAACAATTTCTTGTAGGGTTTTTTGTAGTTGCAAATTATGGGCACTGGGAATTGTGTGTTTCAGCTTGGTTCTCTTCGTACCAGCAGCAGCTGCTGCCAGACGTCTGCAGCTGCTGTTGCGGGAAGGGCTAGTTGCAGGAGAATTGTGACTCGCTTGGGTGTTTCTAGGAGAGTTGGTGTCTCGCACTTGGGTTTTTCTCGAAGATGCTTCTTTGGAGAGGCTTTGATTCTACCCGGTAGTAGTAGTAGTAGTAGTAAGGCTCCTCATCTTCCTCCTCCTGCCAAGGTTTGTTGTGTGCCAACAACTGGACGAGTTTGTGCCGTGGCTGTGGAAGTGCAACAGGAACAACAACAACAACAACAACAAGTGGGTTCGGAAGTGGTGCTTCTTGACGTGCACGGTATGATGTGTGGTGCATGTGTGGCCCGAGTCCGGAATTTGTTGCAGTCGCATGAAGAGGTGCAATCTGTCGCTGTGAATATGGTGACGGAAACCGCTGCCATTTGCCTCAACACACATTCTCCTTCTTCTGCGAAGGATAAGAGTGACAATAGTCGCGGTTCTGAGCTCGCTGCGTATCTGACTGCTTGTGGGTTTCCGTCCCAGCGAAGGGATGCTGTTGGTAAGGAGAAGAGTGTGGCGAAAAAGAGAGAAGAGATGGCAAGAAAGCGAGAGGAGTTACAGCTCAAGAGCACTGGGCAAGTGGCATTTGCATGGGCCTTGGTAGCTTTGTGCTGTGGTACCCATGCTACTCACTTGCTTCACACTATCGGTATTCATGTGCACAATCCTGCTCTAGATTTCTTGCACAAACCTGTGTGGAAGTGTGCTGTTGCTTGTGTCACTCTCCTCGGACCAGCTCGAGAGCTCTTGATCGATGGTGCAATGGCCCTAAAACGTCGGTCTCCAAACATGAACACCTTAGTAGGGTTTGGAGCTTGTTCTGCATTCATCATCAGTGCGGTTTCTTTGGCGAATCCAGGCTTGAATTGGGATGCATCTTTCTTTGATGAACCGGTCATGTTGCTTGCCTTTGTGTTGCTGGGACGGGCTCTGGAAGGGCGCGCACGCGCACAAGCCTCAAGTGACATGCAGGAGCTGCTATCCTTGGTGCCATTCAAATCCAGATTGGTGGTTGCAGAAGAAGATGATGGTATGGATGGTGCAACAGATGATGAGAATGTCAGAGGCCAAGGCATGCTAATGCAGGTGGATACAGAGCAAGTTCGTGTGGGTGACCATGTGCTTGTTCTGCCTGGTGAGACCATACCTGTGGATGGCAAGGTTGTGGCTGGGAGAAGTGCCGTGGAGGAGGCCATGCTGACAGGTGAACCATTGCCTGTACCCAAGTCCAAGGGTCACTTTGTATTTGCAGGAACTATCAATTGGGAGGGACCCATCAAGGTTGAAGCCATGTCGGCAGGAGCGACATCAGCTGTTTCCTCTATCATAAAGATGGTAGAAGATGCACAAGGTCGGGAGGCACCTGTGCAACGACTAGCAGATGCCATAGCAGGTCCCTTTGCCTTTACTGTCATGGCTCTCTCTGGCACCACATTTGGCTTCTGGTATCTCATTGGAACAAGTCTCTACCCAGATGTACTGCTGAATGATGCTGCCGGGCCTGATGGAGATGCCTTGCTTTTAAGTTTGAAACTTGCCATTGATGTTCTTGTAGTGGCATGTCCTTGTGCACTTGGTCTGGCTACGCCAACAGCTGTCCTTGTTGGTACTTCACTTGGAGCAAAACGAGGTCTATTGCTGCGGGGAGGTGATGTGCTGGAACGCCTTGCTGGTGTGGATACTGTGGTTTTTGACAAGACGGGGACTCTCACAGAAGGCCTTCCACGAGTCAGTGCAGTTGCGTCTGTGCAGGGGTATAAGGAAATAAGGGTTTTGCAATTGGCTGCTACCGTGGAGAAGCACACTTCTCATCCCATTGCTGCAGCTATTGTTGGTCAAGCTGAAGAGCAGCAGGTGGAATTGCTGCCTGTACGAGGTCAACTCACAGAACCTGGATTTGGGGCACTTGCAGAGGTGGATGGACACACCACAGCTGTTGGCCTATATGAGTGGGTTCATGGTTGCTGCAAGGAGGGATCGACCACAGAATTTGTGCAATTGTGCAGCAGTGAAAGTGAACTCAGAGAAGCACTAGCACACAAGAACAGCATATCTTCTCTACAGAAGTCTCAAACAGTGGTCTTTATTGGGGTGGAAGGTTGTGGTGTGGTTGGGGCAATTGCTGTGACTGACAATGTGCGCCAAGATGCTAAAGATACAGTCCTCAAATTGCAAGGGAAAGGTCTACGTACTATAGTGCTTTCAGGGGACAAGGGTGAAGCGGTCACAGGTGTGGCAGCAGCAGTGGGAATTGCAGAAGAGGAGGTGCACAGTGAGTTACGTCCCCATGAGAAGTCGAGCTATGTTTCTCAGTTGCGCATGCAAGGTGCTTCTGTTGCCATGGTTGGAGATGGAGTGAATGATGCACCTGCATTGGCCACTGCAGATGTGGGCATCGCTTTGAAAACACAGGGTCGTGTTGATGCTGCATCTGATGCAGCCTCTGTAATACTACTTGGCAATCACCTCTCACAGTTGGTGGAAGCAGTTAACTTGTCCCGTGCAACCATGGGAAAAGTCTATCAGAATCTCGTGTGGGCTCTTGCTTACAACGCCATTTGTATACCTCTTGCAGCTGGCGCTTTGCTTCCCAGCTGTGATTTTGCTCTAACACCCTCTCTTGCAGGTGGAATGATGGCCATGAGCTCCATAATTGTCGTCACCAACTCCTTGTTGTTACGACTTCACCCATTCTACTCTGAATCTGAACCAGCCCAGAGGTGGTCAAGATGACACAGTGGTTCTGCTGTAATCAAGGCAGTCTGGAAGTTTGTAGCTGCTGTGAGCTTGACATATTTAGCAATCTGAGAATGTAGAATTGTGCACTAGTTTCTCCTGCAATTACATGATGATATGTACTATAATCCATTTTTGTCCAAATTGAGACAAGACCCCAATAGACTGTTACTGAGACTGCAATTGTGTCTGTTATAAGTTAAAGTGCGCTTCAATTGCAACCTCTTGTTTTCAGGATTACTGATCTCTACTTTTAGTGACAACACAAATGAATGTATATTGGGTCCTCATAAGGTGTTCAATCTTTCTTGCTGTCCAAGTTAGTGTATACAGTGCATAGATTTGACATTCAACTGTAGACCTAGGATCTCTGGTAGGGACACAGCTGAGTGCCACAAAGAGAGGACAATTGACCAAATATCTTGAAATTCCTTTCACAATATCTACCATTGTGCTATGCTGAATGAGGACCTGCGTCATACTGATGTTCATAGGCCTGATCTAAGGTTTTCCAAAAAGCTTTCCAGTGATATTCTCACCTCTCAAGCACCTGGCAGATGTACAAGAGGAACTTGCTCAGAGTTGTTTACGACAATGGATTGGTCAAATATACTCTCGCTCCTCAATTTCTCATCTTCTACTCACGAAAGCTTTGTGTTTCAGGTCCACCTCCCAAGTGCACAGGGAACTCATCATAGATTTGTGGAGAGATCTCCCATTTTGAGATGCAAAGTATGGCCAACTCTTCAACTATGTGTCTTTGATTATATCTTTCATAAGTTCTCAGAGGATCTGAAGCAACAAGTTTGAAGAGGATCTCACCCTTGTGCAGCAACTCTGTTCACCCAGCAAATACAAACACCCAGATCTATAATGCTAACCACTGGAGCTATTGGCCTTCAGATAAGTACATTGCCAGTAATTTTCTCCTTGTGAGCTTCACCCATAAGTAAGTTACTGACCATTTCTAGTGCCCATAAATTTAATTTGCTCATTTTCATTTGAATATTTAAGATTGAGCACTAGGAGGATTTATACCACTCATAGATTTTTTAACTTGGATCAAGGGAGTACACAGACACAAGCCATTAGCTAGAAAACTTTGATGAAGACCGTGAACCAAGTTTGGATTCCAACCAAGTTGAGGCTGCAAACTTCCTTGAATATCAACTTGTCATCCTTGAATCCTTCTTGCTGGCTGGAGTGATGCTAATTCTCATCACTCAATCCTGGTTCCTGTGTATGCTTGGAACATATGTTTATCCATTTCCATGCACAGAGAATTTTAGGTCATTACAGTCTCAATAGCAGCGCAGTTTGTATCTCATTTGGACATTTTTTCACCAGCCTCTGGAGGCTGTGGAGGGTCCTCTTCTATTCAAAAACATAGCATTTTGTGGATCTTTGGCAAAGTCACTGCATTCTGGTTGTATATCATGGCTGCTGTTCTCTGTTCTGATATGAGGTTGTAATCACAAGGATGACAATTCTGATATGGAATTCCATTTCTTGGTATGAAAATTTTGAATACATAATGGTGGTTTTTATGTGGTGTTTTCTGCCTCTTTTTAGTCCCCTTAAAAGACAACAATGGACAGGTCTTCTTGGGTCTACCTGACCTAACCATTGTTGAAAATACACATGCTCATTGTGCAAATCATGAAAACCTTTCTGTTATGGAGCATGCCAGGTAGTGGTCATTATTGTGTCTGGTTAGGTGCATGTTAGGAATTTGGGCAAGCATGGTGTTTTGTTGCCCGGTCAGAGATTTTAGCTTGCCCAACCGAATGGCAGCAATGCACTGGGCTCGACATCCAAGCAAGCAAGCCTAAAGGAATGAAAGGTATCATCCAAGGCGACACCTTGTTGCAAAGAGATGGATAGGTTCAACACCCCCCACAATCCAAGCAATGGGGTGAAGATTGACAATGATAAGTTGACATTGGAGAAGTATGAGCTTTGTGTTTTGTCCCTTCTATGTTGTGAGCTTTTGGTTTGTGCTTCGAACGTTTATGCTTTGGTCATTTTGTGCTACGAGCTTCCGAATGGAGACTTCAAGCTACGAGCTCCTGGTTTGTGCTTTGAGCATTCTATGTTGTGAGCTTCTGAAGAGAAGACTTCGAGGTCAGTAGAGGTGTGGGTGTGCATGTGGTTTGGGGTTCACAAGTTCCACATTCACCACCTTTCACATTGTTTACAATTTGCAACTTTTTCGCATCTCTCACCTTGCACACCTATATAGCTATTGATCTTACGAGGTTTGTCATCTCCTTCTTCCCCCTAAATCCATTGTCTATGACCACATGGACACCTCATGTGAATAGGTCCAACATAAGGTCCTCATGATTTAGTACCCCAATCCCTTCATCTCTATAGACTTGAACACAATGGCTAATGCCTTCAACAAGTGTGTGGCACGGTTGGAAAAAATACTTGCAATCCTAGTCATGGATAATCCTATAAGGTGATGGATGTTTGGGTTTCCATTGTTTAACACTTCTATTATTGGTCTCATTTGTATTTGTATTTTTTCATTTATCTTTGAAGTTACTCGTGTGGCTTGAAATGGCTTGTTTACTGGATTGATTTATCTCAATAAATTGATGTTCTTGGATGGAATGTAAAGCTACATTAGGACATGAATTATAGTGGGGATAAAAATCATGGGTTTATGGGTTAGGGAGCTTAACATTTCAATGCCTAATTATGGCATCCATCACTTTTACTATTCTTTCACTGATGATTTACATTCCATACAATTAACTAATTGTTATGTTTAGAGTAGAACTTAGTTGATTGAGTTGGTTTTAAATTGTCCATGACTTGCTTTGTTCCTAGTTTAAGGTTCTTTATGTAGTGGAATATCTTTATGGCTAAGAAGAGAGCCATTGATGGAGAGTGGCAGTGAGAGTAGAGGACTCTTGCCTAATTTGGGTGATGAGCTTTTAAAAAGTAGTTGAGGAGTTGAAGGGGAGATCAAGAATTTTGTACATCTGAGAGTTGTGAACATTCTTAGGGAATTGATAGAGTACCAAATAGTGTGTAGATCCTAGTTGCAAAAGTGAAGTGGGTAAGATCCTTAGCATAGTGTGGTGGTGTAAAGAACTAAGAATTTGAGGAGTCCTAGAAGTCGTATCACAAGTGGTTGGAAGCGATGAGTGTGGAGGAGCTCCACAATTGTGAGTGTTGGTCTCCTAAGTAAGGGGTCAATGTGAATAGTGGTTGCACAATGTGAGGATCTAAAGGTTAGTGTTTTGCAGAACGTGGCAACTCCTAAAATGACATATTAAACAAGTGTGTCCATTTTGTGATTATGTGGGTTTGGTTTTGGTGTGCTTGTCTCCTAATCCTTGGTTTCTTGGGTGAGATTGGTGTTTGTTTTTGAAGTTTTGAAGCTTGTTATCCAAACCTTTAATTTTTTTCACAATTTTGCAGCCTTCACATTCTCACTTCTAATGACCTTTGGCATCATAGTAATGACAATTTCTACTCTACTTTAAACTTATTGGTCTTTTTTCTTGGGCTCTTACAAGTTTGTTAGATGTTGTCCAATGTTTGGATTGTTGCCAACTTTGGCTAAAGTTCTTATGTTTTTCTCCTTGGTTGTACACTTGGAACGGTTTTGTCCATAGCCTTTTATCTTGGAAACATCAAGTGGAAACAAGACATTTTTCTTGATAAACACATGTCCGGTTCATTTTCATCCCCATTTAGTTTGATTTGCAACTCTTCATTTATTAGTCTAAATTTTGGTTCTTCTAGACTAAATAGATTTTTCCTATTGTGAGAGTTTTTACTAGGATATTGTTACATTGTTTTGGAAAAGAGTTTACGTGACCATTAAAATGACAAACTCATTTGGAATCTCAAAGTCAATTCCATGGAACTAATCTAACAATTTCCTAATCTTTTCAAGACAATATTTATGCCAACATTATCTTCCTTTTTCATTGGAAAAAACTATTTTAGAAGTAGTTTTACTTGTTCTACTCTTCCCTTATACATATTTTTCATTTATGTACAATCATCATTTCTAAGGTGAAAGCACAATCAATTAGACATAAACAACAATGTTATTCATGCAATCATGTTTTGAACACATAAATGCAAGAAAATAGAATTCAAATTAATCTCTCCAATCATTGTCAAACCATCATGCTTTTCAATATTACGTTTGTAATAAGTTGTAAACAAGGTTTGAAATTTTTTCACAAAATAAAAATCAAAGAAAGAAATATTTTTTACATAGGCTAATGATATGGTGTTCGAAAATATTTTTAAATTATAACTTTGGTATATTATTACTTTCACATTAGAAGCTGAAAAAATATAAATATATTTTATTCAAAACATTAACCAAGAACATAAAAATATTTTATCTAATTTTCTTATTTTGTAAGGTTTGGACATCTTGGAAGATAAAAAAAATATTATTTTATTTTTGAAAATTTTACTTAAATGCATATTAAACATGTGATTCTTCAATATCATTGCCATAAAATCAAAGAACATGTCCATATTGATCATTGAATTAAACAATGATTCTAAGTTTAATATGTCAATACTTATTTTATGATTATTTTTTATTTATGTTGACAAAGATAATAAATTGTTTAATTGATTGTGCTTTCATCTTGTAAAGGGTTAGTATAATTCTTGATGAAAAAAATGACATCATTTTTGAGTTATAGGTTGATTGCTTTCAATGTTTTTTATTTGATGTTTTTTTTCATTGGAACTTGTCACAACATAATACTAGAGATCTTCCTTTTGAAACATGTTCACCATGAGGATTTCATAACTAGATGGAAGGAGGAAAAGACAACCAATAATAAAAAAATATTGAACCATAAATAGTAGCTAAAGAGGAAGGTTTTCAAAGATGGATGATGAATAAGCCCTTATGAACAAGGTAAAGTAATCAAAGGGCTCATGGTCAAAAAAATGACGGTATTATCCAAGGGGACACCTTGTTGAGAAGGGATGAATATGTCCAACAACTTATGTTTCAAAGTGTGTCCTTCATTCACCACACAAAGCTAAAATTCATCTAGTGCGTGTTAATCATAAAGGGATTATTTAAACCTCTAATCATGTATATATTAGTGTTGTTTTAGGGTTCTTTATTAGAACAGCCAGGTCTGGTTTTAAAGTTTTTGAAAATTAAAATTAAAACTCTTTGGTTCGAAGTCTGGTTAATATTTTTAGAAAGGACAATTAAAAAAATAACACATGTTAAACCCTACTATTTTGACAAATTGTAGAAAGGACAATTAAAAAAAATAAAAATGAGTGATGATCATGTCATGTTTTTAAAAAAATGTTGAAGACTAAGATCTAGAGGAGTTTTTGAAGGTTCAAAAATTAATATACTTATTTTGGGTGATGATTGTGACATGTGTTAAAGGAGGATGTTGAAGACTAGAACTTGGAAGAGATTTTCAAGAAAGATTAAAAAATTAATAAACTTTTTTTGGGTGATGCCCATGACATGTGTTAACAAAACATGTTGAACACTAGGACTTTGAGGAGCTTTTTAAAAATGATGAGATTGCACCATTAATGGCCAAGTGTGTTATAACTTAAAGTTTTATGTTATTTCATGATTGTATTTTTTTGGAATTTCATACTATTTATTTGTTGTGTCAAATTAAATTTATATAAATATTTCAAAAATTTCATGTGATTACAAGTTTCGTACATTCCCATATCAAGACATATGGATATAATAATTATCGCATTTCACATTTTCCAATTTGAAATTTTCATCAAAGTAGGCAATGTGGTCTCGCAATTTTTTACACTTTCAACATTTTTCTTGTGTAATTTATGAAATTTTTTAACATCTCAATTTTAAATTAATTTTGGTGGAATCTAACTGTAGGGTAGGTTATTAATTAATTGGGGGATGCATCTGAAAGTTCAATTTTACTTTCACAATGAACCACATTGATTTCCCCTTCACAAATGTTTATAAAAAAAATTATAAAACAACCCCTAGATATAAAATTTCACTTTCAAGATAGAGGTAGTTTATTCCATATGGGATGGCGAGAACGATTATCATCACATAACTTTTGCCCACACATCCATTGTTGCAACATATATAGCTAAGTGGAAGGATAAAGCTATAAACAATCTTCTTTGTGACTAAGAATTATTTTGATGAGTTGATGAAAAAGGCTCATTATTAAATCAAGGAAAAAGGTCTTTGGTGGAACTATGGCCCCTCCTAAAAAGGTCTTAAGAAACAAACCTTATCAAAATGGTCTTAAAATTCATGGAATGTTTTTAAGGTTTAATCTAGTCATGACCTTGTCAGTTTTTGGGCTAGGTTTGAGTCTTGGAAGGTGGGAGTTGGCTCAAGGCAAGTCTTGTGATGGGTCTTGTCCCATGTAAGTCGTATAGGCATTTTGTATGCAGCTATTCTCTATTGATTTTGGTTTTTATAATTGTTTGGATTCAGACTTGGGTGAAAACTTTGAACTAACCAACATTACTTCATATTGATTATGTGCACAAAATAAGTAATTATATATTTTTTCTTCTAATCTAAATTGCAGTATATCATTCTCAGCAATTTCAATATCCCAAGTGAATCAATTTTGTAAAACCTAAATTCAATAATGCTTGATTTGTGCTTATAAATCCTAAAACATGTATAACTATGTTAAATCACGAAGTTATTTAATTTTACAAGGTGAAAATATATTCAAAAGATTTAAAAACAAAAGCAAACATGTATTGCACATGAAAACCCAAAGAAGAGACATAAAGTTAAAAATAATACTATGTTATTTTGGTTTTAGTTTGTGATCCCAAACTTTCTTGAAATGGATTCAAAATTGAATTATAAATCAAGCCCATCCTTGGGTGGTACCATTGGGATCCACCTCACCAAAATTCAAGGAAAGATGGATACATTTTAATTAACTTAATTTTTTAAAATTTTTAAAATTTTTGATTTTTACAATTGACTTGCATCACATGGACTTTGTGTTCCCCCAATTTATAAACTATGGGAAGATTGTAAACACCTACATAAGCTACTCAAATAAAAGATTTTTGTTCTTGAAATGTTATTGACATGTGTTCCTAAAATTTTTGACCCCTTATCATTAAGTGTCAAGTTGCACACTTGTTAAATTTTGTTTTATCAATTATAGTCATTATCGTATGGCCCAAATTGTTGATTGAAACAAAAAAAATAAAAATAAAATAATTATAAAATTTCAAACATGAATGCAATGGTCCTTCAAGATCTCTTAATATTAATTTGTGAAAATTGTTCAAAAAATTGTGATTGTTTCAATGTTGGACATGTATTGGGTTGGAAGGTCTTCATACATAGATTGATATTGGTATCAAAACACTAATTAAACTAGTATGCCCAAAACAAACTAACACCCACTAGCACACCATTGAAGGATGGATGGTAAATGTTAAGAAACAATTATTTTTTGTTGGGTTCTAGTTCCCTAGCTAACCATGATGGTTAGTTTAGATGTCATTTTATTAGCTACCTACTAACAAGTAACAAAAAGTTGTTAATAGGTAGGTAACAAAAATAAACTTTACTTATGTATAAAACATAAACTTACATAATAGTTGTACATATTTTCGCACCAATATATCTATATATAAGACCTACTGATTAGGGAATGGGTTAACAACTTGAATTCAAATATCAATTTAGTTGAGGTTCATCGACAACTCAATCATAATCAATGTTGGTCGGTTCTTATTTTAAGAGAAAACCCCAAGTTTAATTCTGGTTTTTGTGAAATTTGAGCCAACCTTTGGTTTTGGTTTAAGGATTTCAAAAAATCTGATTAAACCTTTTGTTCAGTTATGGACTTGTTTCTCACATTTCAAGACTCATGGTTCCTGGTTCTTCAAAAAAAACTCTTAGGTGGGCATGGTTCTATTCACCTTCGCATAGCCCAAAATGTATTTTTTTCTAGTTACTATCATTGTACCACAAATAAAATGTGACCATCTACATCAATTACGTGTCTAAACCCAAAAAAAAGCTTATTGAGACATGTGTTTCTTTTAGGCAAAATTTTTGTGACAAGAAAAAAAGGAAGGTGTGAAAAGTACAAAGGGTTTTTATTGGAAAAGAATTGGCCCAAGTTGCCACATTATGAGGGAAAAAGAAAATCTAAAGTTACCATATTTAAATAATAGGTTCCAACAAGTCACCAGAGTATAGGATGAAACTTAAAATTTGCCCATTTTCCCCTCTAACCTCTACCAAAACTTGGCTAAGTTCTCTTGGGCATGTTCCCCAACTCACCGACTTCACAAATTTGAAAAAAACCCTGGTAGAGACCTGTTTCAAAAGTTGATACCCGCCCAACACTTGGTTAGTATGCAATGTGCCCGTATGTTCTGCATACCTACTGCCTAGAGCAAGACCAAGAACATCATGCCCTATTTCCTTTTTCCTGAGCGCCTCCACTGCTGCTACTACATATATTTTCGCTGCTCCTACATGTACAACTACTATAATTACCTTGAACCTTGTGCATTAAATGCTGAGTTTCAGCATTTCATGCCCAGATTCAATAAAACTTCCTTACTTTGCGGACCTCACTCAAAGAGGGGGATAGGGGGTGAAAAGAGGCCCAAAGACAGGGTGAAGACATGATGACCTTAAGGAAAAATCTATTGTCTGCTACAAGTCTGGGTGAGAGAGCAATAGTGATGTACTGCAAGTACCTGCCTGCTGTACATAAAATTAGCACATGGATGTACGAAACATGAACAACCATGCAATTCTTACAGATAGAGAGCTGAGCACTTGTCCCCAGTCCTTGAAGCTTGTAAGCTTTAACAGCATAGCCAAGACCATAACAAGTTCCATCGCCAACTCACATCAAACCTCATTTAAAATAATACTTCTAGACATCTCTACTTACTATGGGATTACATCAAGTTCCAAGGAGTGGCCAACAATATAAAAGGATGATTAAATGTTTTTTTTTTCTTTGGCCAAATTTGGCTAAATCTTCTTATGGATGACTGCAACTTGCACTACCTTACAAAATCGAAACCCTCCCCCCCCTTCCCCAAAGAAGAAAAAAGAAAATTGCATTGAGAGTTGAAAAACTAATAATAATTCATGGAATTACAATATTGATGAAGATTATACAAGGCTAAATCATGGGGAGCATTTATGACCAACATATGTCCACAAATATTTATCTATATCAATAGTTATTATGAAATATTGTGCAAAACATTGATGAACAATAGAAACATACAATAAAGGGAATAATTTCCAACTAATGGTAATCCTTTGCCTAGATGTGTTCTTCCAACATCATTCTTGTCTCAAGTCCCTTTCAATCCTAGTATGCATAATGGGAACTCTTTCATCTTTGTCCTTGTGAATAACTCTCAAGGTACGTAGATAGCTAGACTCACATCAATAGTGACATTCTAAGCATTTAAAAAATGATGCCTTTCACCTACATTCCTCAATCTTTCTAACCAAACAAAATAGAATGCAAAGCTATATGAAATGTTGAATGGTGTTGGTTAAGGCATGTGAATTTCTCAAGCTTGTTGTTGGAATCATGTTCAGAATTTTCCCCATGATCATTGTGGACCAACATGTTTGCAATGAACTAATGAAATTTGATGTGGTTTCTCCCATGCCACTCTAATGGTAGTCCAAGGAAATTTTAAGTTTTTGACAATCCTTGAAGCAATGGTACAAAATCTCTAGGCACTCCAAGTCACATATAACCTACAATTAGGGTGGATTTCATCTTGTTGAACTAAGAATGTCTTAGGAACCTTTTATTGAGGGTGAACTTGATCAATGGTGCCAGTTTCCTAGGTCTTATGTCTTGCCATAATTGACTCACCAAGCTTCTTTTGTCTTCCACTTCCAAAGCCCAAATTTTCAAGGTCTTTATTTAGCAATGGCCACATTGATTTGATTCCTACATTAATTCTATAGCCCATTTGTGCAATGCACTCAAAAGTGGTGTTTCACCAAGCTGAACCTTATTCCAAGCTTGATTCCCTTCAATCCCCACATGGGATTCTTTGCAAATCTCATCTCAAAAATCCAACCTTGTTCCTTGTCTCCAAGAGGTTTCATGCATGAATCCTCTTGTTGTTAGGTTGGGGAGAGAATTGCATAAGATGTATGGATTGTTGAATACAACACAGGGAGCAACGCATCTAAGTAAAAAAGAATCATTGCCATTATTTGTATTACCTGGGATTTGGCAACAAACTGCTGAATAATTAATTAAAATTTAAATCTTAACTTTGGCACTTGGTTTAAACACAGTCATTTCAAGTTTATGGGACAGTCTAGTGCGTCTAGTTTATGTCACTTTTAAGTTCTTGGCCTGTAAAAGTCTATGGTCCGAACTTGACAGTTGAAATCTTGTTGATTCCTAATTCTATTAAAATTTCAGCACAAGTTATAAACCATTTTTCAAAAATTTGGCAAAACAAAAAAATAATTAAATTTATGCTGACATCATTCAGGTACTATGGTATAGTTGGATTACTTATGTATATGACCCTACATATATATTCCTATTTATACATTAGAATAGGCCTAAACGATAGTAGAAAAGACAAAGTAAAAAACACCATAATTTAACAAAGGAAATGTCAATTGCTACTTTGTTGGAAATCTAACTCAAGTAGAGTGTGATATATATATGTAATGATTATGTAATTGTAAGCTAATAGTCGTAAATATGTCGTGACATTATTTTGTGACAAATTGCTGCAAAAATTCAAAGAGTGATGTTTTCATGTCCCTACATACTATGGAACCTATGAACTTGTTGAGCCCAGTGCACAGCAGGTATGGGTTCTAACGTGTGACCTCTCCGCCAATGGGGTGATGCCACATCACCAATTTCTATGGAGGAATCGGTTATGATGATTTTGAAACCCTTTGCTGTGTGGATGAAGATTTCATAATTAGGGCGCATATTTAGGCTTCTATGTTGGGGAGTGGCCTATGTTCCCCAAAAAATGCACTTTGTCAGAACATCCCAAACCCTAAAGCCCCTTCTTGATGCACTTGTCAGGAACAACCCAAAACCCTAAAGTCCCTCTTTCGACACATGACTGTCAGGAACAACCAAAACCCTAAACCCTAAAATCCATTCTCCACACGATTGTCAGAGAACAACCAAAACCCTAAAGCCCTTCTTGTGACGCACTGTCAGGAACAGTTTGTCAGAAAGGAACAACGCAAGATCGGCATGATGCTGCGCCGTTGCAGGCTGCCGATGCGAACGATTGCTTAGCTCGCTGTCTGGCCGTCTTCCGATTGTGTAACGGCTGATGCATCGCATCGCATCATTCAAACGACAGGTGCTTTTAGGTTACTACAGAATTTCTTGGTGGACTCTTTACCTTCTTCAAGTCGGAAGCGTGCAGCATTAAATTGGAGGCAGGGACAAGCGACCGGCAGATCAGACACACTTTTATTTGTGCGACTTTTAAGATCCGGTACAAGCTGACAACGATCAACAAACTTTTGGGTACTCATTCAACAGACTGTTATGGAAACCATGGAGATGGAGGCATTGCTTTCCATAATTCCCAAATTTAATTTTGCACGAGTTGGAACTTAGCACGGCTAGAGGAAACAGTGGGACCCTTCACCTCCTCCTCTTGCCTGTCTGTCTGAGATCTCCGTGTGTTTCCGTGTGTTTGTTCGGCTTATTGAACCTGTTATAGCCACCAACTTTTCCTAGTACTCTCTAGAGTCTCTGAGCTCTCTCTCTCTCTCTCTTTACGTACCATCCCTATGTACCTCTTCCTTTGCTGTAATAAAGAAATAGGTTAGTACTCAGGGGCATCCTGCAAGGGCACCAACATCAATGCATGAAATCTGTTCAGCTGCTCATTCCCCTTCTTCCCATGGCATCCATGAACTAGTAGGATCCATAGCCCTTCATCAACACAGACACTTCTCCACAGACACTTCTCCTCCAAAACTTTGATACACTGCAGTGTAGTTTGGTACCAGGCCAGCTTCAACATGTTAAAAACCTCCACAGTTTGTTGGCCTTGCCTACCAAGGTAAGAATTTAGTGTTTGGATTCATTATAGAGTATAGTAGCTTAATGGATTTTTGGCCCCTAGATAAATAATAGGTCTATTTTTATATGAGGATTTTTGAAAGCTGATATTTTGGCTTGTGTTGAAACTTGAGATTAGTTACAGAGTTATAATAATATCTTGAAGGATTTTGGTTTCTTTTACAGGATTTTTTGAAGATTATTTTTTTGCATCCTGAAATATTTGAGTTTCCATAATTCTTCTTTTGCCTTAAGATACTTTTTAATGTAAATGGCAAGGCCGCAGTGTGACACACCCCTTGTTTTTAGTGTAGTTGAAGGTAGGCTTACATCACATAATAGGCCCACAAGCTTTTCCAAAAGTGTAATGTAATGTCCATGGAGGTGGTGGGCATTGTGTTTTTTTGGAAATGCCCACCAACATTTTTTTAATTTTTTTTTGAGTGTCATACTTGATGGGTACCCACCAGCTATCATGAGAATTTTTGTCATGAGAATCATGCCATGTAATGACCTTGGGAGGTGGGTTTACAAGTATCAGGCATGCACTCATGCTAGTGGGGCTTTTAGTCCTGTAAAGCCCTCCCCCTCAGTCTTTACCCTAGACATAACCCCACTATTGTGAGAATCTTGATGACCCAATTGGCTTATTAGGCCACAAGTTCTAAGCAATAAGCTGCCACACTCATTTTGATTAGTGACCTACTACTTCCAGCTCTAGGTGTCACTTTTAGCTCTCCGGGACTGTATTTTTTTTCATAACCCTATTGCTTCTTGGATGAAAACAACATAAATTGCTCTTTTCATGGATGAAAATAATGTTTATCATACATCCAGTTCACATAATTTCATTAATGAAAAAAATGGTGACAGATTAGCTATGAACTGGTACTGGAATTTTGAAAATAAATTTTTTGAGAAAATATACTAGAACTGGGGCTTATCAGAAATTAACTGTCAGTCCCCGGTTCTGGACAGGGCTACCTGAAATTGGGTCTGATTTCCAGAACTGGAACTGGCATCAAAATCAAAGTTTTTCAAGAACTGGACATTGGGTTCCATTTTTTGTGTGAAACTGGAACTGGAACTGGAACCACCCTAATTTTGAAGCGAACTGGAACTGGAGGTTCTTCATAAAAGTCAAGAACCACTCAGCACTAGTAAGGACCTTACCATTGTTGTGCGGTTATCTAGTTCTTGTAACCCAAATTGGAAGCTCTGCTGAAATTTCAAACTAAAACAACTCCAAATTAAAATTCAAACTCAATATTTTGTTGAGGAATTGAGCTAGACCTGAAACTTAAAATTTAGAAATTTAATTTAAAGAAGGTAACTCATAACCTCATTAAACCATCCCCATCTCTCCACTGTCCCCAACACCACCCCCACTTCCAAGACAAAAAGACTTAGGAGGAAAAACCAAAATCAAAATTTAAGATGTTCTTTTCAAAACCTGGAGCCTGGAAGATGACAACATTATGTTTTTACTTTTAACCTTTTTATTAACAACATATATAAGTTAAAGAGGAACAAGGAATTTGAAGATATAGCTTAAAAATAACTGATAATTCTTTGCCAGTTCTATCATGAAAAATTGATGCTTTGTTACGAATTTTTAGAAGACCAGAACCAAAAGGTTTATTAACAAAAAACTCAAACAATCACACAACACTGGTTTCCATCACCCCCCTCTCATAGAGGAAAGCTTGACTGCCCCCAGGGATATGGACTTTCATTGTAGGCTTCACAACTTCAAATTCAAGGTTCTCTACTTACAGCATGTCAGAGGTGCATAGTTATGTGAAATTTCTCCCTATTCTTCAGAGACAGTAAGCTCCATGTCCTTCACAATGCCACAATTTGCAGTGTCACAATTTGCAGGTTGGTGGCAAAGCCCAAGGCTGACAAGATCCGAAGCATGGGTTTCTGCCAACCCAAAAATTGTGGAACTGCTGTGGGCAATGCATGCATGGGCCTACTACTAGCCTTGGACATATGACATCATCTCCCTTTCATTTGGTTGTTTTGCAGTATGCAGCTTGCAGATTGGTTTTAGTTCATTTTATGTAAACTTCTTCATTTTAACCCCTTTCACCTTTTGGAATTCTAGTGTAGTAATGTGAACACTAATTTATTTGCACATTCTAGGCAAATGGGTGTTTTGTTTTCTTCTTCTAATGGTACATGCTGTAGTACAAGGGCAAAGCTTCAACACATGTCTCTGGATTCAGTAATGAAATACTTTTGAAGACTTGATTTCAAGTTGAAAATTTGAATATTTCCAGATATTCTTTATTTTTCCTTCACAAAATTTTTATTATTCAATTTTTGAAAGTTTCAACATTTCTAGTGACAATATAGTTTTTGTTTAAGCTGGCAAGGTAAAAATACTTATGCCGTGTATGCTAGTATCAGGGTTTTTAGGGCTTCCAAATCCTTAAACTGTAACTAGTAGGCATGGGTGTGGTTGGCTGAAGCATATAATTAAACCTCTTGCAAGGTCACCCATCTCGATACTATTCTAGTTGAAATGAGCTTAATTTTAGAGTTCTTATGAAATCTTGTTAAATTAATTTAAATTAATTTTGTGAAGCAAAAAATCACTCTAAATTCAATAACATTTTATCTGTTGGTCCAAAAATTGAGAGGGTTTCAATCTTGGCATGTGTGGACCAGAATCATTTTTTCATTCTATTCCTGTCCCATAGCTAATCATGGTGATTACTTATGTACTGACCATGTGCATGTGTCTACCTACCTAGTAGCCACCAAGGGCATTACCTACTTACCTGCCTACATAGTAACCACTTACATCCCCCTACCTATTTTACTATATATGATGCTTACTTGTCGGTGTTGTTCAATTCTTACTTCTTCAGAAAACCTCTGGTTTCGGTTCGAAGATTTTGAAACTTTTGATAGAACCTCCAATCTGCTTCCAGACTTGGTTCTTCACATTTCAATACTCTTGGTTCTTGGTTACATTCACCCAAAACAAATAAATCGAATGCAAAAGAAGTTTGGGAACACAAACATCTTATTGTTCAAGATTCAAAATGTTTTGTCACAAGATTTGTACTTGTCATCTAGATCTCTAAATCTCTTTTCACAAGTTTTCTAGTACTCAAGATAATAATCATGTATGATGTTTTACATGATCCTTGAACTTGTGGTTTCAAATTATTGTACAATTCTTCTGGTAACTTTTTTGGAATTGTAAGTTTGCATATGAACAAATTATTGTTAATTGTAACATTGTACACATTGGATTCAATAATGTCACATAGACCTTTCCTTATTGTCAAAAAAAAAATTTGGGTACACATTTCAAAAAACATTATCAATTGAAATTTGTCGTTGTAAACATTTAGCTATAAACTTGTACACATTTTAATGTCAAACATGTATAGCATGTTTTCTATCTAAATGCCCAATTTTTGTTGCCATAAGACCCATGAACCTTTTTACCTAGTTTGCAAATATTGCAAATGCAATATGTTATTGGAGTGTATTTTTTGTTTGAGTTTTTTCTTTACCCTAAAATACTAAAATTTTATTAAAAATAAAATTCAAAACACTTACAAGCCATAATACTCCATTGTTTGTTTTGACCTTATAAGATCTTGCTTGGGCTACTATAGTTCCTTAATTAGTACATCGTAAATTCCTTGTTATTTTGACAAATTTTCCTTGCCATGAAGAAACAAGATATTTATTAAAGAGAAAATTAAAAACACACATAGATCATAATATTTCATTTTTCATTTTAGCCTCATAAGATTTGGTCTAGGTTAATTTAGAACCTTCATTAGTAGACAATGAATTCCTCATTAGGTTGAAAAGGGAAGGTAAAATTATGTTTCTTTATGCAATAGAATAATCAAGGTTTACACCCTAGCATGATTTTTGGTACCTACCACTTAGCCTTATGACCTTCAAAGTAGAAACATGTATTTCAAATTGTAAAAAGGTATGAAGATAGGCCCTTTTCACATGTATATCATTTTTTAAAATTGTAACATAATATGACCAAAATAACATCATACCATTTTATTATAATTTTTAAAAAAAAAGTTTCAATTTTTTCATGACTTATGAAAGGGTGAAAGCACATTATAGTGGGCCAAAAAATCTTATCATAATTATTGTTTTTCAAAATTGTGCAACTTTCAATTTTCACCAAGTCAATATTAAAAGATGTTTTTCGTAAAATATATTCAAAATAAGGTAGTTCAATTGTTAAATGATGCAATTTTCAAAAGAGACTATATATTTTTAATTGATTGATATTAAATAACTAAAGAGTATATATGTCAAAAATTAATACATGTACCAATATATTACAAAGTGCAAATATACTCTAAAAATGATTCAAATAATTGTAAAACTTGATGAAATATTTAGTCATATATTGAATATGAGTTGATTGTACCATTTTAGTTCCATATGAAAAGTTGCACTTTTGTGATTTCACAAAAAAATATTTGGATGAATTTTTTCATTCCAACAAGTATAAATGTGTTGAAAAACAAATTAATTGACAAATTAGTGTCATTTGAAAGATAACAAGAATTATGTTGGAGGTCTTTGTATCAAAATTCATTTTATATGTTTATCAACATGTTAAAGAAAATCAAAGAATTACTACCCCAAAATAATACAAAATATACTAAAAACACATACATTTTTTTCTTCAAAATGCCCCCCGCCCATATTGTGCTTTCACCCCAAATGCTAACTTGGGTTTGAAATTGATTTTAGGATGTTATAACAATAGCTCCAAACTTTTGAAAAGTTTATGCAAAGACAAGAATCAAAAGAAAGTGAAATTATCTTAGAATAAAATGCAAGCATTTCAAGATTCTCAAGTTGTAATCCCACAATGTGAGTTGGAACTCCTTGAAAGTTTTGAATACTTGGGGCAAAGTTTGAAAAAGAAAATCCTTAATTATTCAAATCAAATGATCAAATATTCTATAACAAATTGGGCTCATGTTTCTAACACAATATTTTTTTATAGTGTTATTATCATTTGAAAAGTTGAAACGTAAATCGCACAAAAATGTATTGACCATTTAAACATCAATTTTGAAAAGCAAATGATGTTTGATTGAGGAACTTGACATGGCATTGGAATGATTGCAACAAAATTTTGGAGATGGAGTACTTGATGTTCGATTTGGTCAATATTAAAGAAAGCTACAATGCTCCAAAATTGTAATTGTGAATGAAGTATGTGAATTGGAAAGTGATATAAATAAATTGATAGAGGTATGTGAATCTGCATTCTAGAGTCATGAGTGGCAAGTGTGATGTGCACATTTGAAATCGAAATTACTTATTTTCTTTTCCCATTTGACATAAAAAATTTCCTTACCTAGGTCAAAAACAAAAATGTTCTAATTCAACGTAACTTTTAAAGCTAGTGACCTAAGAAAATGAGAAAAAATAAAATTGAACCTTTGTAACCGAAAGTCATTGTATAATTGCAGGTAACTAAATTTTGTTGGACATTTTCTGGTGCCAAAAATTTAATGGCATGTATGCAAGGATGAAATAAGTGCCATAGTATAGTGAAAATGCATTGTTCTCATAAAATTTCACCTGAATAATGTAGGTTCAAAATAAATAAATAAATAAATAATATATATATATATAAACTGATTTTGATTAATAGGTGCTAGAGTGATTGACCACATGTGGCATATAAATGTTCCTTTAGAATATATTTTCCAATTTTTATTGTTTATGGGTGAAAGAAAGGCAAACATTGACACTAAATTTGGATGTGGTAAATATTGAATTTTTTTCAAATACAATGCATTGTTGGAGTCGCTAAGATGTGAAGAACCATTAGGGAGTTGCTCGTTCAAAGATAACACCAATATTCAAAAAGTTATGTTTTTTTTAATGTTTAATTATGTCAATTTTCCTAACACCAATGTATTTTGGTGAGCATTTTGGTGAGTTTGAGAAAACACCAAGGAATAATTGACTATTCCAAAAGAAATGATCAAGATGTAAAATTTCAAACTCTTAAAGTGTTTGGCGGCCAGGGTAAGCCAACACCAACACCCCTATTCCCCACCCTACTTTCACCCATTTTAAGTCAGGCCTTTTCATAATTGCATTTAAATTAGGAAACATTAAATGTGAAGTCTAAGACCTTGATATAGTCTTAAGATGAGATATTTATAATGTTTTAAAGTAAGGTCCATAAATATTTGGGGGTTTTAAACCACAATGCAAGTGTAGGTGCTTGTTCACCCCAATGTTTTTAAAATAAATTTCAAAACATGTGCTTGAATGGCAACAATTTATGCTTAAGTGGCTTCTAATGTGGTTTGGCATAGGAACATATGATTTTCATGTCATTTGTAAACACAATTTTTAGCATACACAACTTTTTCAAAATAAATCTAAAGTGGCAAATTGTTTTTGGGAACTAATTCCAACTTGTATCAATAGAAAAACCAGTGCAAGGGGTGAAAGCATGACCAAGTAGAAATCTTTGTTCCTTGTCACAAAAAAATACAAGTAATCAGAGATTTTTTTTTAATGTGGTGGAAATAAAAATATTATTTTATTCAATGATCAATATGAAAATAATCTTTCACTATATTATTGTAATTTTGCAAAATCACGTATTCAAATAAATTTAAATAGATTTTTCAAAAATGCATTTACTTACATGAAATTTTTGGCCTTATAAAATGGGTTGTAAATGGATGAAATATTGAATTTTTTTCTACTTTCAAGTTGATGTAAGTTTATAAAGTACTTATGTACCATCAAATTGCACATATTATTATCATAGTGTATCAAACTTATAATGTAAAGGTAAATTTGACGACCATATTCACCAATCAATTTCAAATCTATTAGTAATTTATTTATATTATATTAAAGTTCTTCAAATTTTGTATTTATAACTTATCATGAACTTGAATGGAGGAAATAATGGTTTCACATTTCTACTTCCAAAGATTTTTAAATTTAATTTCTTGTGTTTATACAAAAAATTATTTCATTCTGAAAATGGATTGTGGGCGGAAAACTTTTTTTATTTACTTGACCATGTTGGCACCCCAAGGTACACAATCACATATTACTGAGCCATGGGTGCATCATGTGAGTCTTGATAAAGAGTCTTGAGTTTGTCTTAACAAGATAATACAATAATGTAAGATTAGCCAAAAATGATTTAAATATTGTTTAAATGGTCATGAAACATTGTTGAAAAAATGTGTATTTTTTGTTTATTGGATTAATTTCAAATTTATTCACATGTTATAAAATATATTAAAAAATTCATTACTATAATTGTGGGGTGTAATTCACTGGCTTAAATCAATACATGGAGATTTTTAAAGTGAAATAATAGTTTAAAAAAAAGGTTGTTTTGCAATTAACCTTGCAACTCAAATTTTGAGTTGGACTAAACATTTACAACTCGTTATATTTATACACCATGAGTGATAATGGACAAGTGGCATGAGTTGTAGAATTACAACTCACCATATATATAATGGAACTCATTGCAATTCAATTGCAACTTTGTCAAAACAATTCATTTTCAACAATTATCTAACTCCATTTTAAACTACACCCATGATGTCATACTAACATCATTAATTATCATCCATCTACTAAAATTTGACACATGGCATATTAATTATATTTTGGAGTAAATAAATAAATAAAAATATTTATTCTAATAGTTAAGTAAGTTGTACATAACCATAAGTAGGTAAGGTAGGTTGGTAGGTTTTGAGACCTACATACCTACATATTTCCTTAGGACCTACTTACATATAAGTAGGTAGAAAAGTAGGACCTACTTATTTACCTAAGTAGGTAAGTAGGTAAGAAAGTAGAAGACTAAGTGAATTAAAGAAAATAATCATGAATTTAAAAAAAAAAAAATTTGCCTTTTGGTTAAACTTTTTTGAACTCATCCCAAAATGACACATGTATTTTAATGTGAGAACATTGGAGAACAAGCCATGTTTATATAATTTACAATGTGGGATTTGAAGACAAACCATATAGGTTAGATCTTTTAATTGTTATTTAGTTGCAAATTGAGTTACAATTGAGTTGCAACTATAAGGTAAATTGACCAATGACCAAACACTTAAGTGTTTAAGGTAGGCCAAATCCAAAGGAGGGCTTCATTATTTCTAATCTTCAAACAAAAATTGAGCACCTCCCATTGGCACATTTAACACACTAAAAATCGTCAAAAATGAAATAGCATTCAAAAAGTTACATCCCCCCAAAGTAGAGGAGGTCAAGAATTCAAAACAACAAACCACTGAACACTACAAAGGTTAGTTCTTGAACACCCAAAGAATTCTTTGTATGTTGTTTTGTTGCTATCAGAGATAAAAAACGAGTTGTAGAACTTCAGGTGGTGTTCTTATCACCTTTAAATCATGTAAAATGAATAAGAAATAAAAAAGTTATGAGGTTTGAATGTAGGAGGGGTCCAAAAAGAAAAAAAAAACACATTTTGTAAATTGGAAAACTTATTTTTCCTCTTGTTATTTTTTCATCACTCCTATTCCTTTGCCCTTCAAAGATGATTTCTAGAACTTGAAATAGTGCTCCCATAACATTTTAAATCATTCAAAATGAAGCACATATGGTGAAGTTATAAATAATTGTTCAATCATAGGTAGGTAATTGGTGATGGGCCAATTTACCCTAAAAAAATTTCCCCATATGTTTTGTGTTTATTTTTCATCAAGTAAGTTATACAATTATATTAACGATTATATGATAATTAAATATGTGAATTAATTATTTAATATTTAGTTATTTGAAATCATGATTTGAATTATTTATTTGAATTTATTATCAGTTTAATAAGTTATTTTACAATAATTAAGTAAATTAAATATTAAATAATAATTAATATGCAATAAATTATTTTTAAAAATAATTACTAAATATTAAATATGAATTTGGGTATAAAACATGAAGGTATAAATAAACATATCCATATGTACATCACATTGAATTTTTAATATAATATACATACACATTGCTTTTAGTTTCACATCTAAATTAATTATATGTATCCAAATAATCAATTAGTTAATGAGTTTAGATAATCAATGATTTGATAATTATTGATGAATTAATAATTATCTTAAATAATCGATCTAATTCATTATGAAATATCTCCAACTTGGATAAATATTAAAAAATTAATAGTAAATTAATTATATGAATTACAATTATTTATTCATATTAAGTCAAATTATTGAAATAATAATTTTTTATAAAGCATTACATATGAATTTGTATCTTTATTAAGTTACAAGTAGTTATATTATAGTCACAACATAATTGAATAGTAGTACTTTAGTAGTGGTGCATTAGTGGTCGTACTAACTATATTAATGAAAATCATAATAAAAAACTAGTTGCAAATATATCCCATATTGGATGGTGGAAATGTGGACATGTGCCATGATCATATGTATGTACATTGTACATTAGTTGCAACATAGTTATTATTTTAGTGGCACATTTATAACAATTTTAAAGTAGTTATCACATGTAACTACGATGCAACTTCTGAAAAAGTCAAATATGGTTGACTACATATGTATGTATAATGTGTATAAATTATTATATAGAAAACCCATTTTCAATTCATTTGCAACTATAATACAACTAACTGATTTTTTGACAGGGTAATTTATTATTAACATATTGTATTTCTAAGAGGATAATTGCACAATAGTTATAATACCCAAGGGATAGTTGGACATACACAATTTCTCATGGTGTAAATTCACCCCACATTAGGGTAAACCCATCCTTGGGTGGTACCATTAGGAACCATTTCACCAAAGTCCAAGGAATTCAAAAGGTGAATCCAATTTAGTTTAATTTAAGAAATTTGATTATTTTAGAATTTCCTTTTTACTATTGATTTGCACCACATGGGTCTTGTGTTCCCCATCTATGTACACAATATGGAAAATATTGTAGACACCTACATAAATTACATAAGTAAGAAATTTATGTTGAAATGTTCATGGCATGTGTTCTTAATATTCTTGAACCTTTATCATTAAGTGTGAAGTTGCACCATATAAAAACATATTTTTTGTTTATCAACTATAATCGCTAATGTATGGCCTCAATTGTTGAATGAAACAAAAAAAAAAGAAAAATATTACAAATTTGTAGACATGAATGCAAAAGACCTTCAAGGCCTTTTAGTTTTAACCTTTTAAAATTGCTCAAAAAATTGTGGTTATTTCAATCCACTATCTATTAATCAAATGAAAAAGAAGACCATTTCAAGCCTTCCTAAAAATAAAAAGCATTAAAAAAAAATGAAAAAACAGGTTCCTTTTGTGTTCCTGAACAAAGGAACTCCAAATGTTATTTTTTAAAAACTTTTTCTTTGACCATTGATTTGGAATATTATAATTAATTTTTTTGTAAATCCAATTAAAGTTTCAAAATTTACGTGACTTGGGTAATCTTTTGATATAAAAATTAAAGTGAAAAACCTTTTTAAAGTGAATCTTATGTTGTCTTAAAGTTGGATGGGTTAAAAAACATTTTGGCACGATGTTCTTAGTGGTACCACCCAAAGATGGGTTTGCCCCTTAGTCATTTCAGATTGGTTAAAATTATGTCATTATAGGGGTCATTATGTAAACATCATGTTTCACTATTAATTAAAGTAATTCACTACAAATTACAATAGATATGCTTGTTTTGATGTTGTTATATACTAGATAGGTTGTAAGTAGATCTAGAGAGAGGTAGGTAAGTAGGTTGTAAGTAGCCTCTAGTTAGGTTTATATAGCCCTTAGGTAGCCTACATAACATCTAAGTAGGTTTGCGTGCCCTTAAATAGCCTACAAAACTTTTAGAGTAACCTATGGTAGCCCTTTGGTAATTTACATAGCCCCAAGGGTAGCTTACAATATCCTTTAGGTTGTCCTTAGGTAGGCCTAGATAAGCCTTAAGCTAACTTAGTTTAATTAAGTTTATCTTGGTTAGGGTAGGTTGGCTAGGGTAAGTTGAGTAGGCTATTTAAGTAAGATAGAAAAATGTGATGACGAATTGTTTCACAAAACAATTTGGTGTAATGGTAAGGACTTTGTCCCTCAAAGTGAAGGTGAAAGGATTAGATCATAAATCTTGTAACATAATCTAGGTTAGGCCACTTAAGGCCTTTGTTTTTTTAGCCTAGGCTACCTAACCACCTAAATGGCTAAGTTGCCTACCCCATGCCCCTTAGAATAGGCTACTTGGTCTAGTTTAAGTGGCCTAGTTTAAAAACTAGAAGGTTAGCTTCATGAATTAGCTATTAGTGAATTCATTATGTTTTTAGCAATTAGTTGCCATTCACTAGAGGGTTGACCACTTTCACCATGGTATATTTGACCAAGTTGACTCAAAATCTACTGAATCACAAGGTAAAATTGGTCGCATATTGTTGTAGTGTTGTCTTTCAAATTTGAAATTGATCGCATACTTATGGTCAATGTCCTTAGAAAGTTAAGTTCAAACATTTCTTGGCCAATTCATCTACATATAACAAATAATGTAAGTGGTTAGGTTACAATCACAATTAAACTACCCCAAAAGGAATATCACATTGTAAAAAATTCCAATTCACAAAATTCAACTATGGACCATGCTTTTCCTTCATATTATGTTTTAAGTTTGAAATGGCCAATGAATTTTATAAATTGTAATAAACATAAGGATGATTTAATTTTAAATTTGGTGACAAATTAATGTCCTTGAGATTCCTAGAAAAAAACATTTAGTTTTGTCATGACAATTGTAACATGGTAAAGTAATCAATAGGACTAATAAAATTATGGTAAATTGCACCAAATTTGAACCATGAACAAAACAATCTATGTTAAATATCAAATGCCATGAAGATTATTCATATGCATTTTCCAAAATTTTGATAAAATGTTCAAAAAATGAAATTTGAAATATTTTGAAAATTTCAAGGTACAAGTAGAAGGATAATAAATGAATATTATTTCATATGTTGTCAAACACATATGAAAAATCTAGATGTAAACTAATGTTAGGTGCAAAAAAAGAAAGATTGAAATGTTTTGAAATACACATAACTTAAAATGCATGTGTCACCCATCCAAAATTGGTTTAAATAATTTTCTTTGTATTTTTTGTCTTGTTTAAGACTAGGTATTGGTTTTTAACAGTGTATTTTAATTGTTATTATGGCCATTAATGAATATGGAACTAACTTTGGGTCATGAATTTACTTTAGACTCATTACATTTGTACAACCTAATTTCAAGGAGGAAACCACCAAGGTACATCCATCATAACATGACCCATAATAGGTGTGACTAATGTTTAATTTTTCATGTTTTAGTGTTAAAAATTATATTAATTATGCAAGTCATTCAAATGCACTCATGATAATGTTTATAATATATTATGGAAACATGTGATGTGATTTGAAATGAATCTAATGAAAATAAATCATTCAAGAAACATTCATTAAACATTATAACCAATTTAAAAAAAGAAGTAATGTAAGGACTCATATTTTTGGTGACATTCTTTAGACATATGTTTACATAATAATATAATACAAAACTTTTTTAGGTTGTGATAAAAATTTAATGACTTTTTTCAACTTGCGAAATAGGATATTTTCGAGATATTTGAAAATAAATAGTCATCTAAGTACTCAAATGTGACTCATGTTAATCTTGTGATTTTGTAAACTCATAATTCTTTTCATATAAGTTTTTGATTTAAAAACGTTCTAATTACAAAGTTGTAGCTTTCGATGAGATTTTTCCAACTCTAGATTAGATGCTTGCATCAAATGTCATTTGATCCGTATTTTTCAAATTTAAATGGTCAAAAATCAAATTGTCAATTTTATTCTTAAATTCAATTCCCAACCTTTTTTTTGACCATAACTTTTAAATCACAATTTCAAGTTAAGAATATGAATCCACTTTCAATATTTATGGTTTGGAAAATTTTCAATGGTATAAAAAACTCTTGATTTAAACAAGGTTTGTTTTCTGCACTTTTGTCCCAAAGATGTAGAACACTCTAAGATTTACAACTCCCAAATTGAGAGTTCATTTTGAAAATCCCAAGAGTGCTTCTCTTTGACTTTCACAATGTGTTTAAGTTTTTCTATATTTGTATTAAGTTATTCTTAACCTATTGTTTTTTTGTCTTGCCCCATCCTAGCTTTGGTTGCAAGCTTAAGATTAAAGTCAATACAATAGTATGTAATTTTGTCAAATTCAAAAGTGTTTGTAAGCTTTTATTTACATTAGATCGATTTTATAATTGTTTTTAAATTCAGGTGATTCCAAATGTATTCTAATTTCTAACAACTTGATTTCCAAGCTCTAGGTGTTTTGAGCTAAATTTCCCAACTCTAGTTCTACAACAAAAGTTCAACATAAGCTCTACCCAATTTCCTTTTTTTCCAAAACCATAAACATATATGTGTGTGTGTGGTGTTTCTCTTTCTTCCTTTTTTTTTAGTCTATTCTATCCTCCTTGCTTTACGTCAAGGCTACAATCTTGTGGAAAAAATCTATGTGTCTTTGCCATGATTTTCAATTTTTTTTTCTCTTGTGGTTTTTAGAAAATAAAGGTTGCTAGATGACCTTCTTAAGACCATCAATTTTTTGTTCTGATTTTATTTGTAATTTTTGTGGAATACATTGCAAGATGAGGTTGCAATAAGGTTGGCTCTTGATCCATGACAATAATGACACAATCAGCAATGCATTCTACTACTATATTTATTTATCTTTTTGCAAAAGAAAAATTGTTTACCTCATATATGCTTTTATAATCAAAATTTCAGTTTTTGCTTTTTGACCAGGTTGTTGTCCAGGTTATTCAACCTAATTTAAATCATTAGTTTTTTTAAAAAAGAGAGAGGTTAGAAGACAGAGGTTGACTAATTTCTGGTATAGGATGCAGTTCTGATTTCTTGTATGGCTTTTTTGGCAGAAGAGAAAGGTTGCTGAAGGATTTATTTGATTGTTGGAGAGTGGATGTAAAATTCAAGGTTGCAGGCATTATGGCAAACAATGCAAGCCCAAGTAGCAGTAAGGTTGATTCTCGAAATTGTTTGTATCACTTGTCTTAGAATCCAATTTGGCTGGTAGTGTGCCTTTTGCAAGTATGATTATGTACTGAGCCCATATCGTCCATTAAATGTTGCATAGATACATTGTATGATTCCCAACAAAATATGCTAGTCCTTTTTGTGGTTTGATGGTTCGTACCTATTTCAGACCATGGACATGGACAATGGGAATCCTCAGCACAATTGTTGATGAGATTTCACACAATTGTACTTCTCATTGTTGGAACCTGAGTATAAGGCAAATGGGCTGCAGCATGTCCATCTTCATCAATTTCTACTAGTGTTTTGAACAAGTGCCAAAAGTCATGAACCCCATGTTTGTTTTGTCTTGCTTTGCAAGATGTTGAAGTAGAGAGTTTGTGTGAAAATTTATATAGCCATAGCCATAGCCTAGCCTAGCCTAGCGCTTAGCCCCACAAACCCAAGGTATAGCCACAGCTCTATATCCTAGCCTACAACATGTAGCCTCTGAGCCTTAGCCCTATCCCTAGCACCCTATAATCCTATAACACTATAACATTGTGACCCTTAGGCATATTACCATACAACCTATTGTCATATAGCCATATCGCCCTAACGATACAGTCCCGTGGCCCTAGCCATATAGCCCTGACCCTGCAGACTTAAAGCCCATATCCCCAACCCAAAATAGTAGCCTAGTGAATAGCCCTAGCTTGTAACTCTAAACCATTGAGTCAATTGAAGGGAGCTCTAAGCTGGGCAATAAGCAACAAACAAATTAGTGGCATGGTAAGTTATTTTTGGGTGGGTTCATCCTTTGTTTGGGGTGTTCACGCCAACTGGGGGAATTTTAAGGATGGCCCCAATAAATAAATAGAATACCAGATAAACCCTAAACTCTAAACCTAAACCCTAAACACCCACCCAAAGAAGGCAGAATATTAAGGATAACAGTAATATCTCATAGTTTATACTTTGTCAACCTTATGGGTACTAACACTACATGGATGGGTGTACAGGGCCTGTACAAGAGAATTTCAAGCTAAATTTGGAGGAGGCCATATTCAATGCAGTAACAGTCACTCAATTTTGAGTAGAATTAGCAAAAGATTGTGTAATACGGACTTTGACACATTTGTGTGATGAGGACTTTCTAGACTTGCATTTGTCAAGCAGCCGTTACTTTTATACTTGATTTGAAAAAGCTTATGCTTGAGAACCACAAACCACAATCATAACTATACTTGTGTAGCTTATTAAAATAAGTTATCTGGTATCTGTTGCTAAATGCTTTGTACCCATGACTATAAAGCGGCCAACTTTCTATATACTCCAAATCTGCAACCCAGTATTCCTGACATAAAGGATTTCCATTCGCAGCAACTTCCTGTTATCTGCAAAGATCTGCCCATCCAAAGTAGAATCCGAGTCAGCAAATTGTTGTTGGCTAATGAGAGTTGCTGGAAACTGGTAAAATGGATCTACTTGCTTGCCTGCCATTCAGGCAGGCAGGTTCAAACAAAAATCACAAGAAATTAACTCTAAGAAACCAAAGTCACATTGTTCAATGATCTTGAATGCAAACTGAATTTATCAAAACATTGCAACCTGATAAAACTTAGGTGTTGAATATTGTCTCCCACAATTTAGTTCCTGTTTCAAACAAACAAAAAAGAAAAGTATCTCAAATCTTATCCCAATTGCATCCTCCAGCGTTTAGGAGGTGGAAGACCTTGCCAGCCACATGCTGACATTCTAAATTTACGGCTACCCAAATCATTGAAAACGTTGGAAACATCCTTCCATTCTATAAGCTAATGCCACGAGGCCTCAAGGGTGGAAGAACTTGTTTATATCCGACTAGTAAAGAGAATATCTAGATAGCTGTGGATTGAGCAAAGTAGTGTGTTCCAACTTCCAATCCATACTAAAGTAATGTTCCTATGATCTACTCCAAATTTTGGATGTTGAGCCACAATTAATGAAGCCTAGCATTGAAGTTTGGGGACATGCATAAAGGTGCATGGCTCTTGGTTTGCCTATTTTTAGAAGGGTTTTAGATTTTTATTGCAGAATTGTTGGGAAGAAATTGTCACCCATCTTTGGTACTCAGGTGAGATGAGTAAATTTCATCCATGTGTTGGACCATACGTCCATTCATTTCATCCAAATGAATGAATAACATTCATCCACATCAACATTCATCCATGTTCAAATCAACGCTCTAAGCTCAAGCTCTAGGCTTATCCATAAGCCATCCTCATGTTAAATCATACATGGTCTTAAGCTTCTTTCAATCTAGGTGAAGGGTAACCCTGTAACTAACCATGATTTATATGAAATTCTCAAAATCCATCCCCCAAGGCATAATGATGAATCATGTTAAATAGTTTTTCTTCAAGCTCTATTGAATAGCAGAATATTATGAAAAAGGGTTTTCCAACTCGCCCTTAGTTCCAAATCCTACTACAAGCAAGATAGTTTGTTTGTTATGTTACATTGAGATCTCCCCAAACCATGGGCTCAGTTTTTGTTCTTGATACCACCAGAAAGCCCTCAATGACTAGAGGCGCACCATTGTGAGTTTGTAATGTTTGAGACTTGCAATGCAAGAATTATTGAATTTTGAATACTTTTATGACTAAAAATTCAATAAAAAATCAGAAATTAAAGTTTTAGGGAAATTGTGGGTGTTCTCACAGTACAATTGGAAAGCCCTTCACAAGTATGGATGCACCTAGTTGGTTTTTAATTTAGCAGCAACTACCTATATCAAATTAAGTGTTTTTTTTCCCCCCTCCCTCCCAGTTTTCTGATGTAGCTTCATTAGCCATCATCCCAAAAAATATTTAAAATTAATTAACAGCACATTTGTGCAAAAATTGTCCAGACTGAGGTAAACCCTAAAAATTAAAAAAACTGTGCCACATGTGAACAAATAATATTTGGGTGTTTGGTTGTACTTAGTACTTAGCCCCAAGCTGGTCTACAAAGAAGCTCTACTTCATGATTTTGTTGGGATTGACAAATAAGGTCACATTGGTGTGGTTTGTCTTCCTCATAACCTTATTTTAAAAACAAGATAGATAACAAGAATGATTATCATTATGTAATGACCTTTTTTCCTCACAACCGTCCCATCTGAAGCAAGGAGACATCCCACCTCAGGGCTCACATGATTGAGGGGGTTTTATTATTTAAAAAATAAAATAAAATAAAATAATTTATTTATTTATTTATTTTGATGTAGCCACACTGGCAATCATCGACAAGAGGTATTAGCCATATTTGGCAACAGGCCAGAGGGGAAACTAAAAAAATTAAGAATCCTCCTGGTGAGCTGCTGGAACCTATTGTCAAAAAATATGGCAATGTCAGAAAAAAGATTTCCTCAAAATAGTGTGACTTTGGCTCATTTTTTCCACAAAAAAAATCCTTTGTACTCTGTTGCATTATTTCTCTTTCATTTTGGTGCAAAAATTAGCCAAAATAAAAAAATTAATTAATAAAAAAAAACACTGCTCACATTACCTACTGTCCCCAAACCAGGATCAACCCACAATTGGATGTTCTTTTGTTTTCTTTTGTAAACTCTACCTATCTGCCGTCCCTAAGTCACATCCCTTTAAGGTCAGCTTAGTGTGATAACAGTAAGAAATTGACACTGGATTTTCTTGTGGTGAATTTTTGCTATTTAAGAAAATTTGGAGACTTTTTGGGGGGGGGGGAAAAACATGCTTATTTAGTGTAAAATGTTACATATCAGAGAAAATTTCTCCACATTAGAGAAATTATTTATAAAATTTAAAAAATTAAAAAAAAAAAAAAAAAAAAAAAAAAAAAAAAAAAAAAAAAAAAAAAAAAAACTAGCAAGTTGCAACTCTTGTCTTCCTCAAAGATTGAAAGGAATAGTGTGCTAAACATGTACTGTCCTGGCTACATTACATGTAAAGACTGAGTTTTCAAAATTAGTGGTAGCTGGTGGCACATCCTTCATCTCTGTTTCAAAACTAGTTGTGATGCAGAATCTGCTTTTGTTATTGTACTATGATTAAGTTATTTTTTGTACTATGGAATGGTCAAGGCCCTGCCCATTATGTTGGGTGCCTCACCAAGCTCATCCTGGTCCCTACCAGGCTAGGTGCTGCTAGGTGAGCCCATTAGGGTGAGCTTGACAACACACCCAGCATAATGGGCAAGGGTGAAATCATTCCATGACTTCAAGATCTGTAGTGGCAAATTCAACAGTTCTTAAGAAATTCATGTTTGACAGAGTGTTTGCTTACTATTACAAGTGTATGATTCATCACTTATTAGATTTAGTTAATTTTGGACTTTTGAAAAGTTCATAATTAATAATTGATGATTTGGAAGTTGAAAAACTAAAGGAAAATTTTCATTTAAGTGCCACTGAATGATGTAATAATAAATATTAATAATGTTGTTCTTCACTTGATGATATAACAAATAGATGTTAACAAACTTGTTTTGTCTCAAACTTGATCCCAATCACTAGGTTAAAAAATGATTAAAATTGACAATTTAATCTAAAATTAACTAAATACATGTCTTAGTCCAAAACATTATGTCATGTAGCATGCTCCAGAAAATGACATAATTTATCACCCCATCCTGCAATGAAATGGTTTCTTCCAATGTTGGGCAGTTCTCACAAAAAAAGTGAGAACTACCAGTTCCGGTTTAGCAAACATAATTTAAGAATTGAATTGGGTTTTTAAAATTTATTTTTCATTTTAGAGAACTAGCTAGGGTTTCAATTTAAAAAAAAATATATAAATACATCTAGTTCTCATGAAAACGGGGTTTTTGCAAACATGAGAACAATTGGTTTTAAAATCGGTGCCAAGATGGGGGCATTAATTCCTCTTTGGACACCACAAACAAAGAATCCTTCCCTTAGGATTTGGCCTCCTATGAACCACTAAGTGTACATACAAACATGAAAACAACAGAACCTTGGATACCCTTCATGTCACCCCCACCAATTTAAAAATAAAACAATCAATTGATTATACTTTTTATTTTTTTTATTGTGCATAAGCACCAAGAACAAGAAGTGGTAGGGTCCCATTACCCTACTTGAGTACACTTTTTTTAACAAAGAGAACCAGCTAAGTTCTCATGATGCATGGTTCTTAACTTAATGAGAATCGGGGTGCCCAAGTTTTAACCCAAGTATGGGATCTAACGATAACTGGTGAGATTTAAGGTGCGAACCAGCCTGAAAACTAGGTACCTTAGGCAACCCTTAGGTAGGTCCATAGGTACTTCAATTAGTATAGGTAATCATTTGGTAAGTCCCTAGGTACTCTAATTAATCTAGGTAGCCTTTAGATAGTCCACAGGTAGCCTATGCAACCACCTAGGTGCTTTATGTAACCTAGGCAGCTTGTAAGTATCGCTTAAATAGCCTAGGTAATCTTTAAGTACCCTTTGGGTAGCCTACATAACCTAGGCAATCCCTAGGCAGCCCTTAAATAACCTTTATGGAAACAAGGTACCTTATGTGGCCCGTAGGTACCCTAGATAGCCTATGCAAGCCCTAGCTAGCCCCTAAGTACCATATGTAACCTAGGTGCCCTACATAATTTAAGAAGCTTTTACAAAACTTATAAGTAAACCTGTAGATACCTTAGTTAATCTAAGTAATTGGTAGTAGCCTAAGTAACCCCTAGATAGCTTAGGTAGTTCCTAGGTAAGCCCTTGGGTAATCTAAGTACCTTAAATAACTTAGGTAGGCCCAAAGTAACCATTAGATATATTAGGTAACCTAGGCAACCTTTAAACAACCCCTAGGTACCTGAAATAGCTTAGATAGCCATTAGGTAGGCACATATGTACCTTAGTTAATCTAGATAACCTTTAGATAGCCCCTAGATAATTTAAGCAACCCTTAGGTAGACCCTTAGGTACCTTAAATAACTTAGGAAATTCCTAAGTACCCTATAAACCTAGGGTAGCTTGAGTATGTCATTTAGATAGCATAGAAAAAATGTTTATTACAAGGTGGTTCCATTTCATATTACATAAAAAAAAAAAGTGCAATGGTAAGCATTTTGTCCCTCAATGTGAAGGTGAAGGGACCAAATTCTTACTATTGCATTCTATATAGCTTAGTCTAAGCTAGGTAGTTTAAATGCCTATTCTAGGTTGAGGTGTGTAACTTAAACCTAAACCCATGTAATGTCTTTTGTGATTAAAATCTACACAAATTGTCCAAGGTGACTAGAAGAATTTGTAGTCACATGTGTCATTTGCAATTGAAAAAATATTTAAAAATGAATCATTAATATGCAAATTTCTTGGAGTGATTGGAGTTGGGATGTCGACCATGGAATGATCAAGTGAGGCACACCAAGCTCCATGGATTGTGGCTTGGCTATTGATTTCAAAAATTGTGTTACGAACCATCATAGGAAAAAAAAAAAGATCTTTGTAGTTGATTCCATTTTCCATGCATAAAACCTTCAATCCAAGTCATCATGCATAACAATGGCCATGTCCAGCATTTGGATTTCCCTTGCCATACCACGCATGCATAGGCCATGTGTTTTGATTTTAAGTGCATATTTAAGTTATTTGTAAAGTCCTAGCACCAAAACCATGTGTTTCAACAATACATGGGCCAACATGCAATAAACAATGCAATTTTTTTACAAAGTTATTTAGGAGGTGTGAAATTTGTTTCTGCACCAACCTTGAGGTCATATGAGTTTGGTGTTGAGTTGTTATGCCCATGGCAAAACTTATACACAAGTTCAGAGGTGAAGTTTTGGCACATAAAATTGTGCAGTTGAAACTTTGGTGATTTGAAATTTTTCATTTTGTGTGGGTTGTTGCTAGAAGTTTCAAGCAAGTGAGCTCACAAGGTTTTCATTTTTTTGTGGTTCATTGTTGAAGGAGAAGTTTTATTTTCTGACAAGGTTCATCGATGGTTTTTTTTCCGGCAAGGTTCAAGGTCAGTTTGGTCTTTCATTGCTAACAATAACAAGGTTTTGTAATGCTTTATGATTTGGAGATTTTTAGCAAGGATCATATGCCTGCAAGTTTTTTCAATTGTGCATGTGGTTTTGCTCTTTTCATTGAAGTTTTGCTTTTCTTTTTCAAATTTGTGTGTTCCATTGAAGTTTTGCAATTTTGTTCTCCTCTTTGAATTTTTGATTGAATTTTTTTTGTTTTTCTTCAAAATTTTGTGTGTAGTAGATGTGTTGTGATTTGGAGGCGGGCAATTTTTGTGCATAGAGCACTAACATCACAACAACTTACAATTTGGAGGTGAAGGAGAAAGTTTTGCATGTGTTTTTGGAATTTTATGCATTTGGGGCAGTAAAGTTCATGTTGAGTTTTGAATGTTACTCCCTTACATGGGTGGCTTGGATAGTTCAAAACTTAGTTGGAGTGGACAAGGACAAACCCAGTGGCATGCCCCAAAACAAGTGACTTCAAAAATAATTTGAATGCAACCAAATAGTGAAAAGTACTAAATGAAGAAACAATCAATTGATTAACCCTTAAATGCTGAATAAGCCAAAAATGGATTAAAAAAGTTCTAATGGATTTGGGCAAAGTTTTTTTTTTTCCCTCCAATTTCATGATGTAGCCAAATTGGCAGTCTTCCACAAAAAGATTTAGTCAATTTGGCTGTAGACCATGTATGAAAGTTAAAAATTTTAAAGAAAAATTGGCTACATATTGGAACTTGTTGTAAAAATCTAGCAATTCAAAATACTTATTTTTAAAAAATTCATGAATAAGGATCATGTCAAAAATCTTGTTTTGGTCTTCAAATCCAACCTTGTGGAACACTTGCCTAGTCCTATATGAGCTCAATCTAACTTTGCTATCTTAACATCTCTTTCTTTCAGTTGGTTAAAGCCTTTGCCAAAGCAAATTGTGTGTGTAAACTTTGAATTGAAAGGTTGAATTTGTAATCTCATTCACGGTTGTGTAAATTGGACCGGATTTCCAACTACGGCCTTTGAATAGAGATCAATTGGGCTTACATTGTCAAGGGTTAGAAGTTAGAACTTTGGCTGTCATATATTAGGGTTTATGTACTAATTTGGGTTATGGATTGTAAACTGCAGAGTCCACAGTACTAGCAATACATCAGATGCTCTGCATGTGACTCCGGGTATTCACTGTTGTTTTGAAAAGAAGTACCTGTCCCAAAAACAGTCCTAAAATGTTCAAACCAGAGTTGGTCTAGTATGTAGGGTCAAAAGCTGATATCAATACTGGTATGAACATTGGTATCAAATACCAGACCAGTTTGGTATGACCTAAGTCTGGTAATAGCTTAATTCCAGTACCAGCTAAAAGGGACTAGAGATAATACCAATCTCATACGAGTTGCATATCAGTCAATATATCAGGCATATACCTGCCCAAAATCAGTATCGAGGTTAATATCAGTACCAGACTGGTATGAATTTTTCTTAAAAGTGCCAATAGCAGTACTGGCTGGTATCAAAATAAGTTGATACCAGACCAACTTGGGTTCAAACCACTTTGATTTTTTTGACGAGGGGTGGGTGCAGTGAAATATTATTTCAATTTTCTGATGTTTCGTCACTGGCTAGCATCCTAAGAAGGATTTAGCATTAAATGGTCTAAATAGTTTTAAACCAGTGATGAAAAACAGGACTATTGAGTCAGAATATTCTTTTCATATGCATGTTTTTCAAATCTTGGCAAAATTTGGCGCACAAAAAAATGATGGGTGGGTGTGGTAAAAAACGAGATTGGCACAATTCTGCAATTGATATTGTCATCAATAGTATTCTAGCCTTTAAATCAAGAGCATGGTGATGCACATGAAAGCATAACCAACCCCGGTGAGAATCTCAAGACTCTGATTGGTTATCAGGTCATGAGTTACAACCCATGACTTTTGACCTTTGTTTCATTAGTAAACCTACTAGTTAGCACAAGGAAACACCCTGGGTTCTCATTGGTCCAATGGTTTCATAACCCTTTGCTGTTTGGATGAAGACTTCATAACTGATCTTTGTATGGATGAAAAGAGAGCATCTAAATTCACACAAGGGATGGTTATGCCCTGTACCCAGCTCGAGTGTGCTGCTTACTGTGAATAGTCATGCTGTCCACATGCCTGAACTATTCATGGTACCCTGTGCACTCTTGTGGACTATCTAGTCCATAATAATGCAACATGGGGAATGCACATATGAAAGGATTTTCAACCCAAGCTGAAAGACCCCAGTAAAGAAAATAAAACATGACAAAAAACTTGAATTGTTTTGTGGTGGATGATCTGAATTGGATGTTGTTCTTTTTACATTGGTAGTGGCTGTTGAAAGGGAAATTGACAATGGGTGATCAACAACCAAAAGTGTCATAGGTGTGAGAACTGGGGCTGTACAGTTCTGCTGTGAAAAGCTGTACATTGTGCAAAATAACCGTGTGGGACCATTGTCAGAAATGATATGATGATGCATTCAAATAATTTCCTCCCAAATTAAATAATTATTTTTTTCATGTCTGTGAATCAAGGTCTGGGGCCCAGTGCCCCCCAAGGGTGGTTATCACTTATCACCTTAGCAGCCAAGATCTCACAATAAGGAATAGTTTCATACTTCTTACATACAAACTTCTCCTTGAAAGAATGGAAAACATTCTGTTAATGACACATTCCTTCTTCCCTCATGGGTTTTGAGGATTAATATTCTATCAGTCATGATTTTGTCTAGTATTATTATATACCTTAAAAACTCCTGCTCCAAAAGTGTCTGAACTTGGAGTCCAGACATGGAAAAGAAGCTTTGTTGCTACAGCAATCTTGGCTTCAGTTCTTTTCTTTTTTCTTTTTCAAATTTTTGATGTAGCTAAAGTGAACATCATCCAATGGGTCATTTTCTAGGATTTTCTTCTTGGAATTTTGTGACCGGAAAACCCCAAGAAAGCACTTTCATTTTTTGCCATTAAAAACAAGAGTTGGCAGAATAAACTGATGGTGGGCTTATCAAAACTCTCACAACTTAGAACTTGAGTACTCTAATTTCTACCACTAGAAGAACTTCCCCCTTGGGCCAAAAAATATTGGAGCAAATGGCAGCCTAGTAGTCCATTTGGGATAATTATGAGAGGAATAAGAAGAATGACACAATAGTCTGCCAGTAAGTGCATCACTTTGTCGGATAACTGTTTATGAAGCTAGACACCTTCCTAACTGCAGAAACCCAAACCCAGCCAAGACTTTGAATCACAAACTGAAGCTTTGTGAACCCACCACAAGATTGCAAATCTTACACTCGTGATGAAAAACCCCCTCTGCCCACTTTCTTCCAATATGCCATGGCCGACACAACGTAGTTATCTTTTTCTGAAGAGAGCTATGTGCGAATATTTATGTGTGAGCAACCATTTTCTGAATCCCCCAACCAGTTGCAAGGGGGATCCATAGGTATGTGCATTTGAAATCTCATTACCGTAATACCAAGGGTATGTACACTCAAATCTCAGACTGCTGGAAAGCCAATAATGAAAAATATTGAATTATAAATCATCACCACAACAAAATATGGTTTTTCCTAAGACACTTGAATTTGATAACAGCACATATTTCAGCAATTTCAATTTATTGTAAATATCACAATGTCTTATCTATTAACAAAGGTAGTCTGCTTGTTTGTCATGTTGAGATTTCTCAAATGATGGTGCATCTTCTCACACTTTTGATACTGTTGGAAAGCCCTTTGATGGGTAAGGGTGCATTGAGGTTGTTTGATAATGTTAAGGCTTATGGTGTAATAATTATTGAATATTGAGCAATTTTATCATTGAAAATTCAATAAAATAAAATATAAAAATGTGAAAAAATTGGGGCACATTCCTGGTATTATTGAAAACCCTCAATAAGTAAGATTTTATGTAGATGATTTTATAATCTTTAGACCTAAGTTGTGAGAGCCATTGAATTTTGAATACTCTTTTTAAAAAAAGATTCAATAAAAATTCAACAAAATCAAATCTAAATTTTTTGAGTTCACGCTTGGACCAATAGTAGGCCTCCACACTACTGTATCTTAACATAAAAACGTATAAAACCACAAAGTTCAGTTCACTGATGTGTCATACATTGTGGCTCTTCGACATTTGATTATTCTTGACATGAATATGACAAGTGGGTAGGGTAGATTGGTTGGTAACTAAGGGTTCACACTCCAGGGGTTCAGTAACCGGCCATTTTTTCTTATGGAATTCAAATAGATTAGTTGCCCCTTGAGCCAGAGCATTAATTGGCCTTTACAAAAGTTGATTCTCAGGTAGAATGAGAAAGTTAAGGGGGTCTTGTTGTTAAAAAGAACTTGGATAGAACATATAAGGCCCTTATTTTCATGCATTTTAGGCCCTATGAACAAATATTTAAAAAATTATGAAAGGACACCTTACCTGCTATAAACAAGAAATATATTTCTAATTAAGTTTGGGCTATTTTTTTATATTATCATTCATATTTTTCAAAATTTGTATTAAGGCCAAATATTTGTACCACAAGCTGCACAGTCATGAGGCCTTAAAGGTTTTGAAATAGATAGTTTTTGGAATAGTAACCTAGTGCCTTAAAATTGACATGGGCCAATCTGCTTTTTTCTCTCCAAATGTGAGAAAAAAATGTTGTGATGATGGCCATCATAATTTTCTATTTCATTCTCCTTCTCACCTTTTTGAGGCCTTTCTTTCTTTCCCTCTTTGTATGTCATCATTGCTATAGGAAGGTGTGTGCCATTGTCACCCCGACTTCTCTTTCTTTCTCTCCCTCTTTGTTTGTTGTTGTTGCTACAAGAAGGTGTGCGCCATTGCAACCTTGGCTTGTCTTTCTTTCTTTCCTTCTCTATCTATCATTGTTGTTATAGGAAGGTGTGTGCCATTGTGACCCTGACTTATCTTTTATCTTCCTTTCTTTCCTTCTCTGTTTATTGTTGCTGTTATAGGAAGGTGTGCACCATCGCAACCTCAACTCATCCCTCTTTCTTCCCTTTTTATTTGTCGTCGCTAATACAAGAAGGTGTGCGTCATTTGACCTTGATTCATGTTTTTTTTTCTCCCCCTTTGTTTGTTGTTGCTACTATAGGAAGGTGTGTGCCATCGTGACCTTAGCTTGTCTTTTTTCTTCCTTCTATGGTTGTCTTTGTTGCTACAAGAAGGTGTGCACCATCACAACCCTGGTTCGTCTATCTTTCTCTCCCTTTTTGTTTTATTGTCATTGTTATAGAAAGGCGTGATAATTGCGACCCCAACTCCCATAGCTCCCAACACGTCAATTCACAAGGCTCCTTGATTCATCATTCTAAAACTTGGCTCCAAAAATTAGAGTCTGACTTTAGATGTCAGAGTTTTGATGCAAACAACCAAATTCCAGAACTCGGAATTCTAATGCACATAGCCAAGCTGCACAACTGGAACGTTGATGTAAACAACACAATCGTGTTGGAACCCAACATCATTGCGCTACGCCATCATGTTGGAACTTGATGCCATTGCATTGGAACCCAACGCCATCACATTTTTTATGGATTTTTTTCATCTCTTTTTATTTGGATTTCTCTTTGAACAAACATATTGGGTGTTCCTTTACATATCTTACTATGTAAAATTAGATGTAGTTTACAAGATGAAGTAATGTAAGGAAACAATTTTTCTAATTGTGATTGTGTTAGGTAAAATTCTAGATCAAGACCCCTTGTTCAAAGGGAATATTTCCCCTTGCTTATTAAGGAGCAAAGATAAGAAGTTGACATTTGCAAAAACAATTTGTGCTCATATTTTGGGAAAAGGTTGTTATGTGATTAAGGGAGCATGTCTAATTTATTTGCCCTTTCATTTGTTTCCCTACAGGTGAAAGATGTTGCAATCATCAAAAAAAAATTTGCCACAAAAGATACCCTATGGTGGGTGTGAATGCAAGAATTTGATGTAGAACTTCCTTTCAAATCCTGATAAGTATATTTTCAACCTAGTATTATTCTTTTCAAGTCTTCAAGTTTGCCAAAGAGAATTCTCCCAATCCAAAAACCTCTCAATGAATTGGTTTCCATTTGGTGTAGTTTGGTTTAAATGTAGGTACTTACCTATTGTTGTTGTAGGCATGAGTGCTATGAATGCACCCAACAACAATTACAATATTTTTGTTTATGGGAATTTTTTGTTAGTTGGGAAGGTTTGGGGTTTAAGGTTTAGGGATAGTATTTTAAGTTTTTCTTCAGATCTACAAACAAAGGTATTTGTCTACTATTGAGATTTATAGAAAACTCTAGGCTTCTTATGTCATACAGGGCATAACACCTATTTACAATAGGAGGTAGTTTGTCAAGATAAAAATCAAAGCAAATCAATAATTAGTAGTGCAACTAATGTTTTGGTGCTTTGTCAAAAAGAGGCATTCTATTGGGGATATTTCATCAAGTAGTTTAATGACTAAATTTGTGTTGAAACTACACCACTATCAATTCAAGATTTAGTCATTTGTTGTCCACATTTTGAAGGTTTAGTTTTAGAATACCTTCATCTCGAGACTTAGAACCTAAGTTTTGGGTTCAATACAAATTAAGTTATAAGTTGTTAAATCATGAGAACCATTTGGAAAATTTGTTTCTTATTTTCAATTCTTAGAGTCAAGCACTAACTACCATGATATTTAGTTATCAATTTTATCCATTGAGCATCCTAGTACACTTACATTGTTTGGCATCAAAGTTCACCCAAATTTCACACCTTTTTGTTTGTCCCTTGTTTGCCATCAAAGTTCACCCAAACTCTAAACCTTTTTGTCTATCTTTTGTCTAACATCAGAGTTCACCCAAACTGTGATTTTTCATGTTTGTTGTTTACCTTCAAAGTTCACATAAACATGAAACCTTCTTATTTATACCTTGTTTGTGTTCAGAGTTCACCCAAATTTTAAACCTTTTCATTTGTACCCTGTCTGTTTTCAAAGTTCACCCAAACTCTAAACCTTCATATTTGTACCTTATTTGTTTTCAAAGTTCACCCAAACTTGAAACGTCTTAGCTATACCTTACTTATTTTCATAATTCACTTAAACTTTGAACCTTCTTGTATGTACCATTGTTTTCATAGTTCACCCAAACTCTATACCTTTTTATTTATCACATGTTTGCCATTATAGTTCACCACAAACCTTAAATCTCTTTTTCTTTCCCCTCTGCCATTAAAACTTGTTACCCACCTCTAACCCTTACCTTTCATTGTTATTGAATGGAAGGTTGTAACTTGGTTTTGACATGTTTAATGTAAGTTGCATTTTCCTCCTTCTTTGTTTTCTAGTTGTTCTTTGCTATTGAAATGTCATTCTTAAGCCAAATCCTTTATACCCCAAAGGATGGGTCCTAAACCCTACCTTGAAATTGTTGTGGAATCATTCACTAGTACCCTAACTGCTATAATAAACCATGCATTATTGAACCTAACTCTAACTTCCTTCTCAATATTCTTTTGAGATGCTCTCTTTATTGGGGTACGTGTATGTTTAACATGTCTTGATATGTTTTCCTCTCTTTCTTTTGCTTTCTCCTCCCTGATTATATTAGCAACTTCTTTCTCCAATGCCTTTTATTTCAACACTACTAGGTATTGGTTTGATGTGACCACATGTGAATTGGAATAGTCCACTAATGGCCTTTTGCCATGTCTTTTCCTTGTTGGCAATTTTGGTAAGGATAATATGCCACCCAATTTTACAACTCCTTGTGTTTGATTCGGAATATTTAGGTCATTAAATTTAGGGTTAGAATCTTCCAAATTCACCATTAATTCATCTTGTTAATTGTTTATTGGGGTGGTGGGATTGTGTGGCATTTTCACATAGAAACGAGTAAAGTGTTTAAAGGGACTTGTTGATATCGTAGGAATAGGTGTAAAAACTATTTGAAAAGTACCTACAATGTTCAACAAATCAGTGGCAACTTTAGTTTCATGTCCATTATTGTTAGAATCCTCTATTGCATTTGATTAGTATGCATTTTCTATTGTAGTGAACACTTCGTTAAAACGAAACTTTCCAACCATAGCTACAAGATTCAATGACCAAATCCTACAAATCCTAAACCTTAATTTTATTGTTTTTTTTTTCAAGGATTGTAGCAATGCCTTGTCCACCCATTCAGTTAGTGTGACCTTGTCAAGTTTAAAATAGTTGTTTCTTGCTATTGTTATATATATATATATATAACATATTTGAAGGGTTTGAAACATGTGACATCCAATGGCTATAGTGCATGTGACGTATGTGAAGGTAAGGTCACCATGTCTAATTCAAGTTCTATTATTTGTTCAAGTGTCTATATGGTGATGTGTGATCCATGTCCAACAAGGATCAATAGATGTCAGTTCTCTTGAAAAACCCCCTTGGAACATATTTATAGGAAAAAGTAAACCACTGCTTAAAGAGGTAAACTATCATCCATGTTTTTTTTCTGCATTACCATGTGCGTTCTTAGTTTACATAACTTTATGTAGTTTTTTCGCATCTTTGAACCTTTGAAAATGTAGAAGTTAGGAAAGGCTGCACTTGCTGCATTCACAACATAGTTTATAGTCAACCACTCTCATGACTTAGGTATGATGTTGTAAACATGTCGTGAGCCTTGCTTGGCCAGAACTATAACACCAAATTGTCACTTTACCTTAACACTTGTTTCATCTGAATTCCAGATGTGATTTAATTGATATTTATGCCTTGTGTACAAGTTTTCTAGGTTGCAATAATAGGTATGGCAAGTTTGATTAATTAACCTTCTTGCCCTGAAACCTCCAACCTGTTAGCAAGATGTATGCTGGTTTCTGGATGTTGTTTCCTAAACCAAAACCACTAAGTATCTCTTGGAACACCATTTTGGAATGGGGTTGGTCTGGTTTGGGTGATTTCAACATCCTTCATTTTTAATTACTAAAGGGTGAAAAATACTCTAGCCTTTTGCATGTTTAAATCCCAAGTAATTGCTACTTCATCCTCCTATTCTATTAACATACTTTGGGGGCTCATTTTCCTACAACTATTCTTACCATTCAAGTGATCTAAAAGTGAGTTCAATGGTATGTTCCAATACTTTGCATCTTTTTTAGAAATGTGTGTCCCCTCTCCACAACATCCATGATATCTTCTAGTTGTTGGTTTCTCCATTTGCCCTACTTTGAGGTATTAGATTGTTTATTAACTCTACCTCCACCTTCTATTATATTTGTGGCAAGATGGCATTGTTGTTGCGTTACACTAATGGCTTACATTGTTTATCGACCTCATGGTGTTGTTAGGGTGATAGGTTGGAGATGTTGATTTTCTTGGTCTTCACAATTAGCATTTGAAACTCTACTCGCTGCTTCCTTGGCACATTAAGATGTGTTGGAGTGCAATCTGTTAATGGTGCACCCTTAATACGTTGCTACAAGAACTCTTGTTGCATTGCAAACTCATTTTAACCTTGCTTTTCTTGGTCCCAATTTCTAAACATGTGGTGGCATCCATTCAAGTCCTATAAGAAATACAAACCTATATTTCACGTATGAAAACCAAGATTCCAAAAAATATGTTAGATTTGGATAGTGCTTAATGGCATAACTTTCCACCTATTCACAGAAAATAACTAGTTCATAAAGTGCAACAAAGTTTTTCAAGTCTAATATCACATTAGTTGTTGATGTTCATGTAGTGAAAATATATTGCAAGTTGCGTCATGCTAGAAGAGTAGGAAATTTGTGAACAATGACATAGTTAGAATAAAATGAGCCTTTTAGGAGTGACGATTATTGAACCCAATGATAATAGATGTAGTTTAAATACTTATCTATGTATTCTTGCACTAGCTTTGTTATGCCATTCAATTCTACCTTTTTCTGCATTACTTCATCATCTTCAACTTGTTTTAGTTTGATTGGAAATGTTGGAATCACTATTTCTACTTCCTTTTTAATTTCAAATGTTGAAAGAACTACTTCTACTTCGTTTTCTCTCTTCATGACCTCTACCTCCTTGATTTTAGATGCAACCAATTCATCATCTAAACCCTTATTGATCCCAATTTGTAATCTGTTTCAAAAACTTTCAAGCTTCTACAATGAACTTCCTGCTTCTTATGACATACTAAGTAAAACTACAACCTTTACTCTAGAAGTGTAAAGCCATATGAAATTATGCTCTTGCTTTGTTGCTGCTTGTTTTTTGTGGGAATCCATTACATGAATTGTGTGGAGGGAAAGTCTTTAATGGACTTACTTGGTTTTTGATCCAATGGTATTCAATGTTGGAGTTGTATTGATTGAGTTATTTCCTATGTGGGGTCTTTTTGTTGTTCTTTGTTCACCTAAGGATTACTTACCCAAGGATTAATTTCTAAACACTTTTCAATTTTTTTGTGCATAAAGCCTCCAATTCGCAGTCACCTCATTGATTTTGAATGTTACCTTGGATGCCTATTACTAAACATAAAATTATAGATAAGTAAGTAGCCATGTGTGTGATCCAAATGCTCACATTTTAAAGTTGACATTCTTGCCCCTTATTCTTGAACACTAAATTATCCAAATGCATTAAGAATTTTAAAAATTTCAGGACAGAAGAATTTCAGCTGAATGTTTGGTCATGAGTGTCCATTTGAATAAAAACCAACATAAACCAAAACACACTAAATAGGTGTTCAGTCATAAGCAGCCGATCGATGATGAGCTGGTCTACCCTAAAGCTTCTTAGTATGTTGTTGTGCATCAAACTTGATATTCCATGGATTAGAAATGAATTTGGGTTAGAAATTCACATGGACTAACGATCAAGGGGCTCCAGTGCTTAAGTGATGTACGAGACATGGCCCTGAAAACGGAGCAAAGTGGAGCCATGTGACAATGGTCAACAGGGCTCAAGTGCTGAACACCTAACAATTGAGGTTGTCCTTTGGAAGCCTGACCTGAACTTCCCTCTATAGAGGACACAGATGCTAGTTACACAGATGAAAAGAGAGAGGGGGCTTTTGAAGACCCGCACTGGACTGTCACTCGCTACCATGCAGACTAGATGTCGTGCAGATAGGAAGCACTTTTTCATTGTATTCCTGTCCCAACCCAGGCTTGACCAATCACATGCATCTACCTGCATAATTGTGGCCAGGTTGAACCAGCACTTCACAAAGGCCTGCACTTGTACCCTCACCTTCTTGAGTGAGGCCCCTTAGCGACCAAATTAATCCCAAGAAATGTTAGATGTGAACTCAAAGACCCTGATTCTAGGTTTGTAATTTTCAAGGTACCCCTTCATTCGGAGGTTATTATTTTGTTACTATTTATTTATTCATTAATGTATAAAATTGATAGTTTTGACAATTTATAAATATTTACACTTATTTACAAATGAAAAGAAATACCTACATTTCCAAATGCCTTGTTTATCTTATACTTATTTTGAAGGTTTTTTTAATGACTAATTTTAAAAATATTTTTAAGCACATTCTCTTCAAAGTAATTTTTTAAAAAACTTATTTTGAACTGACATCCTTTTGAAAAAATGAAAATGAAGTCCATGTGCCCTGATTGAGTCAGAAGCATGGAACATTTATAATATTTAGATGCAATTTACATGAATTTTGGGGTTTTTACCAGAGTGGATGCTAGTTCACCCAAGGCCTTAACTGTCAACAAGCTGTGCCCTTATCTACTGCCCAAATTACATGTTTACCATTATTTTCCTTACATACTTAATTCTGGTACATACTACTCACCCACTTAACTAGATAGTTACATAGGTAGGGGAAGGAGGAGGGGTGAGGGGTGAGTGTAAAAGGGTTTACATGATAGGTTACTCAGTTGTAGTTCATCCACACCCCAGTCATACGGCCAGAGTGAACCAGCACACACTACCACATGACCATTCAATGGATGCCTGTTAATTATGATTCAGTTGTGGATGAACCTCAACTGCAATAATGTCTGGTTCCACCTTGGTTTAACCAGCTTTGTAAGGAGTCAGTCCCCTCTCTATATATATACCAGAGGAAAATAGGTGACTACCAAGTAAGTAGATGCAGGTTTCTAGTTGATACATAGGTAAGGGCTTTTTAACTATGTACCTACTAACAGCACAGTAACTACTAAGAACTCACTTCAGGTTGGTAGTAGGTGTGTAGTTAAAAAAAAAAACTGAGCTAATTAACCACCATAGTTAGCTAGGGAGCTGAAACCCAACAGAAAACCCTCTCCTGACCACTAGTTGTCATCACCCATCCTTCCTGCTGCACTCTGGCCCAGTCATACCAGGTTTCCCATGGAATATTGTGCAGCAGGGAAAGGAGGAGCTGGGTCATAACACACACACATAGTCCGGTTTAATTCACCTAGTCCAGTCAGGCACGGTTTCGTAAAAGGATTAATCCAAATGTAAGTAGCTCAAGTAGTTCATAAATCCACTTTGGGTTATAACTTTGAATACAGCTTTGAAGAAGAAGAAGAGGACCAGAGAAAGCAAGAAGGAATCCCACCACCACCAGCAGCTGCTCGGTTGGGTGGCGGCCGGTCGAGGGATTTTTCTGCAGAACGACAGGAGAAACACCAGCATAAGCTACAGAAGAAAATATGGGAAAGATCATGCAGGCAGGCAAGGAAGGCAGGTACACGCTGTAGGCCAGCATTGATGGAAGAATTTGCAGCGAGAGAAATGGTTAAATCAGGTGCAGCACTAGACGTGCCGTTAGAACTACTAGGGTAAGTAGTTGCTGCTGCAGCTGGGCTGTTAGTGCAGTAGTAGCTAGCCGGTGGAGGAGCGAGGTGGTGGACTAGTGGTCTGTCTTTAAGCTGGACTGGTCATCCCTATTTATGGCCTCGTCAGTTCCCTTCCTTCTTCACACTCATGTCGTGAGCCTTCTTTTAGGTTGCAGCTTGTTTGTTTCCACAGCTATGTGTCTTATGTGTGTGTGTGTGTGTGTGTGTGTCGGGTAGCTGCTTGATACTTTGTCTTCCGGTATGTGTGTGTCAAGCACTTGACGCACAATTTTTTGTATATTATGCACGTGAGGTAGAAAGAATCTCATGAAGCTTGCTTGATTGCTGCACTACCAGTATCATGTTGTTGTTTGAAGTTTAGGTTCTAATAGGCTTAAGTTAGCAGTTTGTTAAGAAGGTTTGGTTTTCAATGGGTCTCTTTTTGTAAAAATCCACACCAGTTGTGCACTCGTTTTCTGAGGAGACAACAAGGTTCAAAACCTGCATATTTACAAGTTCTGAAATTCTGTATATCGTAGTAGCTGATCTAGCTAGCTAGTGGTGTTTTATTTGAGCCTGCCCATGAGTTGCGGTGTTGTCTAGCAGCTCAGGTAACTACGGTCTCTCTAACTAACAAGCAGTTCATGGCTAAGAGTCATGCCGGGGTGGTCGAGTTTACTATAGCTAGCTCTGCGGGTTGCAGCTGCGGCTGTTGTGGTCTCTCTAGTGCTTCTCTCTAGCTAGTAGCAAGAAACTGCTCGTTGTCAAGAGTGGAGTCGTGGTCGCCTCTTATGACAAATGGCCGTCGGCTGGTTTCAGAGCTGCAGAGCTTCGTAGTAGAATTTCGCTGCAACAGTGGAGTTGTCGATGCATGTCTGGCTATGGCGTGTACACTCTGTAGCCGAACTAGCACACTTCAGTTCTCCTGCACCAAATGCTGCACATACAGGTGGAAGTGATAAGAATATGAACTTGGAAACCAACCCCGGCAGTAGTATGAAGTGAACTCTTAGCGATCATTGCCGTAAAGGAAGTTCTGCGCGTCGCTTGAGAGCGATGCAGTCCGCAAGTAGGTTTGAAGAGATCTTTGCAGGAGCTTGGGATGGTGTGGCAAATGAAAGTGATGAGCTGCAGCTATGTCTTTGCGGTGATTAAGATCATTGCGGTCGAACCTGAAGAACAACCAATCGAGTAGGGGGGAGACTAGTTTGCCTGTCGACAAGCTTCTAGCTGCAACGTAGTGACTGATCATGAGTAAATGCAGGAGTTTCGACAAGTGGGTGAAGTCTGTTGCATGTGATGTTGGTGGAGCTCAATCAGAAGACTGCGCTAGCAATGCCTCGCACAGCCATCAGATTGAGCCGCGCCAATATCACATCTTCCATTCTTCTGAAAGTCGGTCTCAGATTGCTCCTCTCTCTCTATTATCAGCTCTATCCTTAGCCCCGTGTACCACAAGTATGCACGCACGATGCCGTTAGACACCGCACTACGGAACTGCTAGTTAGTCGTCATCACGCCGTAGCACGGACCGACTCTCCACATGGTAAGGTACTGCTACTCGTGATGGTTGCAATGTGCAGTTAGATACAACAATACGGACGTGCTCGTCATGATCACGCCCGTAGCACGGACCGACATTCATGGTAAGGTACTGTTTATATTGGTGATGCACTGTTGCTGAAGTCTTGCTATAGAAACAATTTGGATTGAGGTTAATATTTGCAAAGGAACAAGAGAGCATGCTAAACTGCAGACGATCCCGCACTCGATTCTGTCGAAGTTGCCTGACAAAAGTCTAGCGAATGCTGCAGGATGGAATATTGATTGAACTCCCCCAAAAGGCGCGGACGCATTTTGGTAGTCCAAAGCTGCAAACAGAATTCATACAACTGCAGGTTACATAAGTGTAGAGGTTCGATGCAGCAGCGCTGCAGGTGCGGTGCTTTGCGGATCAGTCCTATGGTGCAAAATGCAGGGGAAACATCTGAGATGATCATCTCTTGATGTGATATGTATTCTTTTCGTAGTTACCGGTGATCAGTTCGTTCTTATACTGTCTCGAATGAATTGAAGCAGGTAATGTTAAGATATTTCGAAACAAGCCACAAGCTAAGAGATCAGAGCTGCATGTAATCTTAGCATTATTGACGACTATAGCAGCTGGTCCAGATTGCAAAAGTCACATATACTTGATCAGTTCCTTGGAATTGCGACAGTACTACTACTGTAACGAAATACTTTGAGGATTCTAACGGACCATTCATAATCTTGATGGGAAAAAATCATAGTATGTAGACGTCCCACATCTGCTTAGGTGACTCTGAATCATTTTTGTTTTATATGTTCACCGATTCATTCATGCATGTAGAACTATTCCATTAATCCTATAATGTCGGGCATGTTTTCAGCTACTTAACTTATACATCCGGTCATAGTTTACTTCTAAGATTTTTCTGTGCAAAACATGACAAGCTGCTGATCGAAGTAGTTCTGCAAACCAAGTTTGGTAATGAACGATAGAATGATGCACTCTGGCCCGGTGATCATATTGGGTTTGGTTTTAAACGATCGTGCTTTCGGGTTCTAAACCATGAGACCTATGTGAGTCTTATATTGTTCAGATGTTGTCGGGTGGTGGCAGTAATGAAGACTAACTGCCGTAGCATGGGACAGTACTGCCGCCTGCTGAGATCTCATGTGCTTGGGGCCAAAGCTGGGAGAAAAGGAAGACAAAAAAAAACCGGGGCTAGAGAACAAGAAGACGATATATATTCTCGTCTTCTCGCTCAGCACTTGAAAAGGACGTATTTCGATCTGTGCTCCTGCATACCCATACGAAAGCTACCAGCAACAATATTGGTCCTCGGCTGTGGTGATACGAACCCGAACTTGTGCAGACACTAATGTTTGTAGTTCTAGTACATTCTTTCAGTATGAAACCTGATGAACCCATCCAGTATTGGAAGCGGAACTTGTGCGGACTAATCTCTGATGTAGATCTAGTAAAGCTCTCGACCGGTATGACACCTGATGAACCCATCCAGTACTGTAAGCGGAACTGTGCGTATCGGACTAATGATCTCTCTAGATCTTGTAAAGCTCTCTGAATGAAATCTGATAAAACCAACCAGCAGCTAGTGTAAGCTAGCATGCAAGGATCTTGGTAATATTCTGGTGCAAACTCTGATGTAGCAGCTCAATTTGTTACGGCATTTTTTGCATTTCAAGGAAATATTGCAGGTGATTCATTCTGTAGCTAATTTGATCGCTATCTGTCCTCCTGCAAATCACGAATTGTAATATTTCCTGCGTGATCATGGTGGATTTCATGGACATTTTGTGGTAGAAATGTTGGGTACTGGCGGAGTATTGTCTCTTCCTGGTCTTGTTGTTTTGTCTACAGGCACAGCGCGAGCTACCTAGCTCTCCTGTTTCAGTTTTATTTCACTGGGCAAGAAGAATTTAGAAAAATATATATATTACAAAGAAAACTGTTGGAATCTTGACTTTGTGAAATTCGAGATCTAAATTCATTAAATCTGTAGTTAGGCTATTTATCATTCACACAAAACTTTTGCTTCCAAAAAAGTATACTACCTTGGAGAGAAAAACTGTTGGAATATTGATTCTTGACCCTTGTGAGTGAGCATACCATTCCAGCTCTAACTAATTAAATATATATAGTTAGGCTATTTATTTACAAAAAATTGGCTTTTAAAAAGAAAATATGCAAAAGAAAATTAGGTTGCAATTTTGATACTGGACTAATTATGAGAACCATTCCAGATATCTAATTGATTAAAACGTTTTAAAACCTTTACTTTGGACGAATAAGTGCAAAGCAAATTGTTGGAATCTTGACCTTGTGAGATTAGCATTCCAGATCTTGTTAATTAAAATGTCGTTTCCAGTGTTGGTCAGTTCTCTTCTTTTGGAACTCAGAACTGGCGGGTAAGTTTCAGGGTATATGCATACTGGTGTGAGAGTCAAGTTTTTAATTTTTGAGATAACAGTGGACTCTGGGTTTTTCTTCACTAAAAGGATAAATTCAAAGAACTGCTTATAGGTCTGGGTATAGCTTTTGGGAAAAAAAAATTGTTGGGGCAGGTATGAGCCGAGGGTCGGGGTTTGATTGCTTGTGAATTGAGGTATATTTCAATTAACTAGTCCTTCAATTAAACCTTCAGTCCTGGTTCCAACCTTTATTTTATAAACTTGAAAGAAACTTCCACTTTGGTTGAAGGATTGTTTTTTTAATTTTATAGAACCTCTAGTCCAGTTCCAGACCCAATTTTTCACATTTCAAGACCCTCAGTTCCAGTTTCTTTTACAAAGTTCTTAGGTGGGTGTGGTTTCAAACTAAATCCAGTTTTACTGACCTGCGCATAGCCCAAAACTGATTTTTTCTTACTAGCGCTATAATATCAACAAAATGTGACTACATATATCAACTACATGCCTAAACTCATCAAAATAAACTTAATTTTAAAATTTGCATATTTGAAACATGTTCCAAAAGTAAGAACTGCATGCAAAATGCCCATTGCCCACCCCACCCCCAAATTACTATTCAAATACAAATTATTATTCAAAACCTTGAATTTTTTTCTCAAACTAACAACATGTCTAACCCTAGTAACAAAAAAGCTTAAAATTAAATATTTAATTCATTTAATTAATTAATTTTTTTAAAACCACAAGTTAAATAAACTGGGTTAATTTTGGGGCAGGTTTTGGTTCTAGGTCCAGTTCTAACCAATCGCTGATTCTGGTTCTGGTTCTGAAATTGTTTTTCAAAATTTTGAACCAGCATTCCAGGTACTCCATGATCACACCAAGAATCAAAATTAGAATCAGCCAAAAACCAAAACTGGCTAACACTGGTACATACCAGGGTTGTCCAGTTATCCAGTTCAATCCAATTATCAATATGTATAATTAGCGGATATGTATGTATACATATTCAAAACTTGTGTCAAATTTTTAAATACATGATTATACATGTCTAGCAGATGGACATTGACTGATTATCTGTGCATATCCATATCTGTCGGTCTACTGTTCATTGATAACCTGATACACATTCATGTCTCTCATAATATGTGCTTATGTCCGGATGTGCATTTGACACATATCTGGATTTAGGGTTTTTGATTTTTTTTAGGGTTGAAGGATATGCATTCAAGTGCTTGAGGGTTTGTAAGTTTTTGGTATCTCAAACCCTAAACGGCAAAAAAGGTTGCACTTTCCTTTGTGTTTGTTGTCATTTTTATGTGCAATAATGAGTTTTGATGGAGCTTGATGTAGTGGTGGGCTATTTTTTTTGTCTATGCATTCCTTTCAAGTATGCATTCATGTTTCTTCCTATTCTTGCAAATCTTGTGAGCTTTGGAATTCGATTTTATAAGAAGATGTGTTCACAATTGCTATTAATTGTGGAGAAAGTTGTGGCGATGAAATTCGCTTTCGATCATACTAGTGCCAAAATTCAATTGCATTTGTTTTTCCATGATTGCTTCATGCAAAGGTGTGATGCTTCTATTCTTATCAACTCCACCAACGTGAACCAAGCCAAAAAGAATGCAACTATCAACTTTAGTCTTGGGAACTCTTTTGTGATCGATAACATTAAAGTGCAACTAGAAAGAAAGTGCCCAAGTATTGTTTCTTGCATAAACGTATTGGCTCTAGTTGTTGTCTACTTCATTGAATAGGTACTGGATTCTTCCCATATGCTTATAATACGTGAATGTTGTCATCGAATCTTGTAACATATAGCTGGAATAATTTACATTCTTTTGCAAGCTGAACTCTTTCACCTCATGTTTGTACATTGCATTTTCTAGCCACTATGAACATTAATCCTTACTCCATCTATGTACATAACAAGCAAGAAGACCATTGTATGACATCTAGTTTGGACGTAAGGACAACCTTACTTCATATGCCCTGAACTCCAAAACATTTCTACCCACTTTCAATCTCAAGGTTTTGGGCTTGTTGGAAGACTTCAAACTTGTTGGCCTAGACCTTCTTGATTTGGTTGTTCTCTTAGGTTAAGGAGTTGTTCAATTTTCACCCATTCCATGATATACACATATAATAACAATTTTCAGCACAATTAAATCTTGAAATGTTTAATAAGATTTTTTGCATCACATGAACTTGGATTACCCTAACAAACAACCAGAAGAGACAAGACAATTTGTTTATGCCATTGGTGTGGTAGATCCTATGAAATAGACAAATGATGATGCGTTAAGTTTGGAAAATGAACATCAACAAAATGGAAATGTAGCAATATAAGCACTATGTTGTGCGCTCCAAAGTCAGTGCTTACAGCTATTGCTATCACCATACTCTCAACACATAACACAAAAATACCTTAACTAATACACCACATCGAAATTCAAAGTTCTACTCATTTGCAAAACACAAGAATCCAAATACCAACAAAAACCTCAACAAACTCCTTGCATAACAAGAACACAAAAATATAATAGAACACAGCAAAGCTATGGGATGCAAGTATGTAGAAAGGAGCCAATGGGATTATTTTACAAAAGGATTGTGAATCATTTGTAATTTTTTTTCACTTTTCATATGGAAGAATTTTTGAATGAAATCTTTTGCAACTTGTTATTAAAAATACATATAGTTGCCCCAATAGATCACATGTTTTATGTTAATCATTGTTGAATAATATGAATTTTTCAAAGTGTGTAAATTCTGCCAGATTTTGCATTTCATCTTGAAAATTTATCATAATTTTGAATCATAGCAAAATATGTTAACTACTTTATATATATATCATAAAGTACAAATTTTTTTTGCATGTCATGCACATTACACCCCATTTAAATGTAGTAAAAAACTCTGGAAAATTTAAAATTTTGAAAAATATTTTGAATTTTTTTAATTCCATATCTTTTAAATTGTGAGTGCTTTTTGAATTTGGGTAGTAGGTTGCTTTCATCTAAAATTTTTTACCATCAAAATTATGTTATTACAATAGTCTTTTACCTAGTCCTTTATAAAATGAACCACATCTAATGCAACACCTATTCAAATTCAAATGTCCTTTTTAAAAACCAAAACCCAAAATTTAATTTAATGAATTTTAATTTGAACTCTTCAACTTTCATATTAGTCATTTAACACAACTTGGAATGATTAACATAATTTTAAAATGTTACAAGAAAAACATATGTAAAAAAGTTCAAAGTTTTCACCACTATCTAACATGGTTTTTGGCTCCTTTTTTTGTATTCGCATCTTATAGTGTGCTTCAAAATCCAAAACACTAAATTCTAATCACACATCATCTTTATTTATTTTGAACACCCAAACGTTGGAATCTCGTTTATACTGACACTAATTCCAAACTTATTTGCCCCAAATTACCTATAATAACTAAGATAAAAATTTATAACTACAGTAAATTCTTGATAGTTGTTATGCACTCCAAGGTCGGTGCTTATAACTATCGCTATCACCATACTCACAACACACAACATAAAAATATCTTAACTAGTACACCACATCCAAATCAACCCCCTATCTGGGGCTAAGGTCCCCTAAAGCTAAATAACATTATAGAATTACCGCTAACAATCCACTAGGGTGAATCTTTCAATTCCAAGGTAAAAGGATCATTAGGCTAGATGCAAATGTGAACCCCATTGTTCGTCACCTATATGGAATCCTTAACATCCTCCACCAAAGGTGAGACATCCTAGGGAAAAATCTTAAACTAATCTTATTATGTAATTATGGGAACCATGTCTAAAAGGTGCACCAAGGGCAAAACCATGTGCCATCCTCTTGAATATTGGTCACAAACCAACATACACTACTAAAAATATTGTCATTTGCAACCAGTCACTATGCAACTAGCATGCAACTCGTTATCGTTTGTAACTATCTTGGTCATGTTTGCAACTACAAATTTGGTATTGTATAATTTTTGGGCCATATGGTTGTGTGTGCAACTAACATGCAACTAAATGTGTACAACATGAACATGTGTCATAAAAATAATGGCCTAAACTTATACATACTTTAATATTATACTTAATATATCTATATAGGCTATATATAATAGTATTATGTACCTCTAGTACTAAGGTTAACCCCATGTTAACTTAGGCTAGCCTAAACTAACCTAGGTTAAATAAACAAAAAAGTTAAA
>Ga0116231_10000897_pt1 | contig 57293 bp, 46 predicted proteins | sample S1TSphgellanicum_2_FD_89695 | JGI IMG/M metagenome (GOLD analysis project Ga0116231, IMG submission 89695) | Host-associated microbial communities from peat moss isolated from Minnesota, USA - S1T2_Fd - Sphagnum magellanicum MG | ecosystem: Host-associated > Plants > Peat moss > Unclassified...
AAATGTATTTGTTGACTTTATACTCTTTGTCATTTGCGACTAGTTTTCACATGCGACTTGTCTTAGGCGACTAAAAGGATTTTAGTTGCAAAATGTCTCTTGCAACTAAAATTTAGTCGCAAAAAGCAGTCGAAAATACATGTTTTTCTTCTAGTGAATCGGGCCATCTGAAACGTTGCAAGAGTGAAGTAATCGTCTATGTCGAGAACGACAAACCGTACAACAAGTGGCAGCATGTGCATAACCTTCTCTTGGCAATGACGCATTGCATTTGTTTGGAGACAAAGATAGGTCAGCCCCAGGACAATGGGATTGTGGAGAAATGGACACAATATGTGGATTCTGCAACGCGAAAATGTGGATCAAAGAACGATTGGCAAAGTCGAGCAACAACAACCCATAATTTTTTTTGTGTTGCGAGAATGGCAAAGTTTTTTTGCTGAGTCTTCTTGTAACATTGTAAGAGCTGGAAGTTCTTTTAACCAGCAAAGAGAGCAATGCCATCAAATTTTGAGATTAGATTCACATGTACAATTCGGTGTTGGCATTCACTTCGTTCGGTGCCAAAGTTGATGAGTTGGTAACAAGAGGCACTGGACCGTACTCCTTTTGCATTCAAGGTGAGCTTTATCACAAAAATTGGATCCTTATGTCCTGCCGAAGGACAACGTCCACAATTTGCAAGCTGTACATTCATGATACGAAACATGAACATCAAAATCGCCATGCCGTTATACCATCACTTGGTCCAACGATGTTAGATCGGCTGTTGACCATGATGTACAATATCAATCCCTATGTCGAAGTGTTCAAAATGGCAAGGGACATGATGGCAACAGAAGGTGTTCCCATGGATTTGAAATTGCGTCTCATTGCTTCTCGAACAAAGGATGCTCGCTGATATAATAGGCCGACGGCCAATGAAGTTGTTGCATTGATGGTAGGAGATGGTTTTGAGGCTATAGACATACGTGACGTCGTCGTTGTTCAACAAACTGGCCCGTTTCAGCGCATTTCCGAACTACATGTGGGATACATGGCTCTACATTATCCATTGCTATTTCCTTATGGTGAGGATGGATGGCATTCGAATATTCCACTCAATGGTGTTGTTAGTGATGTAAATTTGGATGAAGACCATGCGAAAGAATCTGAGCTTCAAAGAAAGCATTGTAATGTGCCAATGGCCGAATTTTATGGTTATCGATTTCAACATCGAGACACTGATGGCATTGCGTTACTTCGGGGTGACCGATTGAAGCATCAATACATTATGGATGCTTATGCGGCTATCGAACAAAATCGCTTGAAGTATCTGCGCCTAAATTAAAAAAACTTCGTGTGGACCTTTATCAAGGCCTTCAGGACGCCATCGCTGCAAGTGACAATAACGTTGCTGCCATCAGACATAGGATCATTCTGCCATCTTCTTTCACAATAGGTCCACGTCACATGGTTCAGAATTATCAAGATGCCATGGCAATTTGCAAATGGGCTCGCTGCTTGGATGCATTTGTTATATTCACTTGCAATCCCCAATGGCTTGAAATCAAGAAAGCGTTGTTGTTTGGACAACAACCTCAGGATCGACCGGATTTGGTAACCCGAGTGTTCAAAATCAAGCTGAAGGAGTTGATCAATGACATTCACAAGAAACATATTTTCGAACGCACGATTGCAAGAATCTATGTCATTGAATTTCAAAAGCGTGGGTTGCTGCATGCACACATTCTCATCTTCTTTACCGAAGACTACAAGCCACACACGGTCGAGGATGTAGACCGCATGATCAGTGCTGAACTTCCAAATTAAAAAACAAACAAGTTGGCCCACGAGACGGTTGCTAGATGCATGATGCATGGTCCATGTGGAGCTGCGTTTCCAAATGCCCTGTGCATGGAAGAAGGCAAATGCAAAAAACAATATCCACACAAGTTCCAATCCGAGACAGTGATGGATGTAAACGGATATCCTATTTATCGGTGTAGAGATATGGGGCACACACTTTTGGTTCATGGCATTGAATTGGACAATCGTTGGGTGGTACCACACAATGTCTATTTATCGACCAAATACGATGCGCACATTAACATTGAGGTTTGCAACAACATTCGTGCAGTAAAATATCTATTCAAGTATGTATATAAAGGACATGATCGTGCAATTGTTGAGATCTCACATCAGAGCGACAATGCCACCGAAAGGAATGTGGTCAAAGCTGATGAAATTAAAAAATATCTCGACTATTGTTATGTATTTGCATTGGAAGCAGCGTGGTGCATCTTCAAGTTTGATATGCATGAGCGGTTTCCTACCATTGAGCGTTTGCAATACCATTTGCCCAATCAACAACTGGTGTTGTTTGACAATGACGATGATGTGCAGGAAGTGGCAACACGGTCAGCCATTTCCAGAACGATGCTCATAAAATGGTTCAAAACAAACCAAAAATCAGAAGTTACACGAAGACTTACGTTCGATCGATTCCCTTAATAATGGGTGTGGAATTGGAAGTTGAAGTGATGGATAATGCGCAAGAGAGGCTTTGCCATTGGTCGCACGTGTTATGCACATTCGACATTGGGTGAATGTTATTATTTGTGAATGCTGCTGAACTGCATCAAAGGTGCCACATCCTACGAGCATTTGCGGACAGTGGATGGCATAGAGCACGACACATTCAAAGATGCATGCATTGTAATGGGTTTGCTTGTAGACAACAATGAATGGCATCAAGCCTTGGAAGAAGCTAGTATTTGGGCCTTAGGACGAAAGCTGCGTGACATGTTTGCCTCCATGTTGATGTTTTGTGAGGTCATGAATCCCAGACAACTATGGGATGCTCATTGGGAGTCTTTGAGTGATGACATTAAAGCAATGACATGCCGCGAGTGTGTTGATCTAGCTGTTACCCTTTTTAAGGATGTGCTAAAGGATCGTGCATTGTATGAGATTGATAAGGTTTTCATGCGCAACGACACTGCCTAGAAGATTTTCCAACGCTTCCCAAGTCTAATTATGTCCCTTTTGTTCATGGAGGAAACCGATTGGTCCAAGAAGAGTTGGCTTATGATCAGCATTCATTAACCATAGATGCAGACAATGCAGAAGATAGGCTCAATGATGATCAGCGCATTGCATATGAAACTATTTTGAATGCCGTGACAAACAAAGAGGGCAAACTGTTCTTTGTGTATGGCAGTGGTGGAACTGGCAAAACATTTGTTTGGACAACATTTCTGTTTCGTCTACGATGGCAAGGCAAAATCGTGCTTGTAGTTGCCTCATCAAGAATTGCATCTTTGTTGCTTCTAGGTGGCAGAACCGCCCATTCAAGATTCAAGATTCCGATTGATCTACACGACGAGTCAACTTGTAACATCACACAACAGATGAAAGTGGCCGAGTTGGTGCGTAAAACTAATTTGATCATTAGGGATGAGGCACAGATGATGCATTGTCGAGCTTTTGAATTTGTTGATTGGACCTTGCGTGATTTGATGCAATTGGATGACGCACATGCAACCGATAAAATCTTTGGTGGGAAAATCGTGGTCCTTGATGGGGATTTTCGATAGATCTTGCTTGTTGTTCCCAAGGGAAGACAAGAAGACATTGTTAGTGCTTCGTTGCTTCGATCGCATCTTTGGCAACATGTTACAATTCTTCGTCTTCATATCAACATGCGAGTCATGACAACCAATTTTGAAGAGCAACGAGAGTTTGCCAAATGGGTGTTGAATGTTGAAGACGGTAATTTTCTTGTCATTGTAGAAGAAGAAGGTGTCGATCCAGATTTAATCAAGATTCCATCCCATATGAGGCTACCAGCAGAAGATTGTAGCTTAAGAGGATTAATTCGAACCATCTATCCGGATCATTAGTGCCACTTTGGAGATGCCATGTATCTTATGCATCGCAACATTCTAGCCCCCAAAAATACTAATGTTGATGAAGTCAACAATGCAATTCTAGAATCGATATCTGAAGAATTGCATACATACTTGAGCGCAAATTCTTTGACTCCAACAAAAGAAGGTGCAAGTGTTGCTGCAGGAGTTTCAATGGATTCATTGTATCCGGTGGAATTTCTAAACACTTTGTAATTCGGTGGTATCACAAATCATAAGCTGGAACTCAAAGTGGGTGTGCCAATCCTTTTGTTGCGCAATCTCAATCAATCAATAGGATTGTGTAATGGTGCAAGGTTGATTGTCAAGAGATTGGGTTAGTGTGTCATTGAAGCGGAGATCATCACAGGGAACAATATCGGCAAATGTGTGTTCATACTTCGCATCATCATGTCCCCCTCTGGGATTGATTGGTCATTTGTTTTGCATTGTCGTCAATTTTTTGTTCAAGTGGCATTTGCGATCACAATCAACAAGAGTCAAGGTCAGACATTGAACAACATTGGGGTATATTTGCCATCTCCGGTCTATTCCCATGGTCAGTTGTATGTTGCTATTTCATGGGTCACAAGCATTGCAAACATCAAGATTTTCAGTGGCCAAGGTCCCAATGGATACATGCGGAATGGCGTATATAAAGAGGTTTTGGAAATGTAGTTTCTAATTGTAATTTTGTAATATGTACCATCAAATACACACACACCTGTGCATTAAGCACGGGGTTCAAACTAGTTAGATGTTAAAGGACGTGTGATGAGAACAGCTCCACTGGTGCTCACAGTTGAGTACGTATGTGAACCTGCAAAACCATTTCTGGCATCCAAGATTTTCCAACTTCACCCATAAAACTAAAACTGGGACTGCAAACCGTAACCCTAGCCCGAAACCTTGTGAGCTCCAGGGCTACTGGGGTGCAATGACTTGTAAAGCTCCTGATGGCTCTAGGGTTTAGTGGTCATTCTGAAGGCGATGCAACATGAATGCAGATGATCGGGAGAATGCTCCCTCAATTTTTGTTTGAGTCTGTGGAGACTGCTCGAACAAATGTCAATTGTGGTCAGTACCCTCTCAATTTCTTCAGCAATTCATGAAACTTTGTGCAAATACTGTTTTGCAAATTTAGATACTACCCATTTCTGTCCTGTCAGTAATGTGCCAGCTTATCTTACACTTCCCTTCTGCCTCAGAAGGATGCAAAGCAGCTGTGGACAAGAAGTGAAAGTTTTTAGGAAACCATAGAGTATTATGATCCACAGTGCATTTAAAACCTGACATTAAGCTTATCCTCTGTGTCCCTTTGTTGCAACTCCTGTTTTAGAATTTTATCATATAAGCCATCTGCAGGAAACTTCAAAGTCATGCAGTGTACAGTATTTTGCTGAATTTTGGATCATGAGAGAACTGTATGAAACTGAACACTTTGTTAAAATGCTGTTGAGAATCTGAACATAGGATTATTGAAACCAATGAATTTGAATGGGTGGAAGTTGTAATCTTTTCGTGGAATTGTTGTCTAGGTACTGAACTCTGTTGTCAAGTATTACGAGGTGTACACGGAGATGACGCAAGAATTATAGAGGAAGTTGTGGCGTAGTGGTGCTGCTAATGATGCCTTTTTGGTTTCTGCTTCTTGCAACGGGGCATGTCATGTGGTGGTGGAGGTAATGTCTGATTCACTCCAACACCATTTTTTACCACAAATGCCATTTCCATGCCCCATGATAAATGCATTTCAAAGTGACAGTGGAGAAGCCATACCCCTGCATACAAACCAAAACCATTGGCCAAATTGTTGATCAGATTCCCTCTAGTAGAAAATTTCTTGCAGTGGTTTCAAGGTGAGGAAGAGCAATCTGCTTCAGTCTTCCAACATCCCTGTTTCTGGCCAAATCAAACATCTATAACTATAAGTAGCAGTGGTAGTTTGATTTCAATCTCCAGTGAATGCATAGAAATTCCTTTGATGTCTTCAGTGCAAGGTTGGGTTGCATATGCAAAGAAGATGCATAGGTCAAAGACCCATGGAGAGTATGGATAGATCTACTCTTTTGGGTGGATGCTTGCTGTCCAAGGGTGGATTGAGATTGTGGAAAACAATCAGAATTGAGGGTTGAGGGATTTGTGCTTTTACCTGGGTTGTTGGCTCGAAATCTGATTGCCAGCCAGCCTCCTGATGGAACTCCTGCAGTGTTCCTCAGTGGAGGATCCTCAAGATTGAAATATGGAGGATCCAACAGAGAGTCATAGTTGCCGTAACCCCAACCCACAACATAGAAGTTGTGGCCATGCAGATGAAAGGGATGAATTGTGAAATTGAGGATGCTTATGTCCTGCAGCACCAGCTGCACCTGGTCATTGAAGTTCAGTACTGACACTTTGGTGGAGTGCACAGGAGCTTTGTTTCCAAGCTGGTCTTCGGGTCCCGTGTAGTTGAACTTGTGTACTGGTGTGTCTGGGAAGCCCTTGAAGGACTCGCTGATGCTTTTGTTGAAGTAGAAAGCCTCCAAAAGCGATATGTTGGTTGGATTCTGGAATGAGATGTTGTTAACAGCTGCGGAGAATCTCTGGTGGAGGTAACCCTTGCACAACTTCAGTGGTGGGCAGCTGTTATTAGGTTCCAGAGCGTATCCAACAGTGAAAAAGAATTCTTGGTCGATCACCAGGGGTACCTGATCAACCTTGTACATGCTGTTGTTATAGCTCTTGATCTTGGCAAGGAAACTGTCGCTGTATGCAGAATCATTGTATCCGGGAAGGTTTGGCAAAGTTGGGACCATTGCTAGAATATTGGGAGTCGGACCCCTGTCATCTGCAAGCTCATACTGCAGGATTCCTGTCCCTGCAATTCTAGGGTATTGCTGCAGATCATACTGCACAACAGAATAAGCACTTGCAGCCATGTAAAACTGCCCAGAGCTTTGGTTTGCATGAAGAAGAACATCTGCTGTTTGACCAGGAGTAAGCATGATTGTGTTCACTGTGAAGGGCTTTACATATGAAGCATCAAGCTCAACCACAGTGAGTGAGTGGTTTGCTACTGCAAAGAAAACTGCAATCTCCAAAGCTGCATTGATGACATGAAGATAATACGTCTCGCCATGGGTCACCTTCACCCTGAAAACATCATCTGGTACACATGGATTCAACCTGTTCAGCCTATGTTGCTGAAGTTATGCCGAGGAATTTTCATGAGCTTTTGTAAATTCAATGACACCACCTTCCTTCACACTGTTTTTCATTGATTATGTTCACTGCCTTCTGATCACCCAGCAGCAGCTTCTGATGAGAAGGCTTCAAATTTGTATTGGATCTCTGTTGGGTGTAATGATCTTCTCAAAATGGGTTTGTTCAAGTGTCAGATGGACATGATATCCAGAAGACACAAACCGGCAAACAATGGAAATGAGGTACAAGGACAGCAAATTTTGCATGTGGGTGGGTGGTTGCTCAATGTGTACCTGCAGAGTGATTGTAGAGCGGTCCAGGCATGCCATTGATTGTAATGGCATCGGACTTAGTAGGTGCACCTCCTGTTCTTAGTGCTGTCCTCTCGACCTCTTCAGTATCTTGAGTCCACCACTCCCCTATGCCACAAATGCAACAGACTCGACAGGAGCACAACACCCAAATTAGCTCCTGAATCCTTGCAATGCCAACACTTCCAGAACTGGGTTCTAGATTGCAGTGAGAGGAGTTAGAGATGTACCAACAAGGATGGGAATACTGGACACAGGCTGAGGATCCCAGGGATAGGGCTGATTGTCTTGAGGGCGAATGATGAGAGGCCCATAAAGTGTGGCACGCAACCAAGTGATGTGTGCATGCCACAGAATAGTACCCGTTTGACCTGTCACTCTGAAGCGATGAGTGAAAGTTTCTCCAAAGCCAAGTGGGCATTGACTGATGTACGCTGTCCCATCTGCCCAATTTGACAGCAGCTGCAAAACACCGTGCCTGTGGCCATGGACAACCATTGAAACATGCCACCAGTATGATACTAATACTATGTAAGAAATGTCTCTCAGTAGCTAGCTCCTGGAGAGAAGGGGGATCATGGTTTGACACAGTTTGCTACAACATGCTATCATACATTTCTTTTTTCTTACTTTTTCTAGATTCATGAATTTGTGAGCAGAGTTTGAGTCAAGGTACATAAAATGTAGGATGATCAGCTTGATTCTTTCGTACCAGTGTATTGAGACGTTCTCCCTCACATTGCTTGTCAATTTGATCACCAACCTGTCACCCTCATTTGCATAAACAGCAGGACCTGGAAACTGGCCATTCACAGCTACAATCATCTTGGTCTTGTTCAAGTGAGTGACATTCAAGTAACCCAGCTGCAGCATGCAACAATAACTTCTATGAGTATCGACCTCAAAACTGGTATGATCCTCTAGCTCCCAAAATCTCATCCAAAACACAAAGGAATTTATTTGGCTGTAGGTTTGGAAAAACTGATCATCTAGATTTCTATGGTGTTACATGTATTATAAGATCTTTTGCTGTTGGATCAGTAGCAGTACTATTATGATTCATAGAAATCCAACATCAATTCATCCTTCTGAATGTGCCACCATACCTGAAAGTCATAGAATCTGGTGTGTGCAGGCTCTGTGTGGTAAGCTGAAACTGTGGATGTGGTGAAGTTATCACTTCCATGGCAGAAGAACACTTCATTTGTGTCAAGGAGAGTGACCACTGAGAACAAGAATACTGTAAGTAGAAGCTGTGACATAACTGCTGCTCTATATCATTCCATTTGCAATTCTTCTTCTCCCCTCCCTCCTGTTGAGAGAGTTTATGCACATGGTATCATTTGCCGGATCTAGTCTTGCTGGGATTATTCACACAGCCCTAACAAGGACAGGATGGAATGATGAGTAGACAGTAGTGAGCTTGCATCTCCTCCCTGAGGAGTTTTTTATAGTTTTCTCAAAGTGCAGTCATTCTGGGCAGTGAAATGAGTTCAACATCTCGTCTACAAATGTAACTAAGAAATTCTGTCCAGTTGCATAAATCAAGATCAGTTACGACATGGCCACACTGGAGCAAGCTATCAAGATCAATTACAACATGCTTCCATTAGAGCAAGCGATCAAGATTGATTACGATATGCTCACATTGAACCAGCTTGCAGTGCAATTGTACCATGTTGATTCGTACAAGATGGGTGCTGCTCGATTAATGCAGACAAGTACTGATCACTCAGCATGAGCATCCATTTTGTGCTCAATCAACTGAGACAGGATGGTTTCTTGGCTTCATTTATGAGCTAAGGCTGCCAGATTGAACTCAGGAGGTTGTGGTGTATGACTGCCTTCATAAGAGATGTCTCATCCACAACAGGGTGTGGTACAAACTCCAGCTTGCAGCCATGATTCTTGCAAAGCAATGTAAATTAATTCTCTTACGTCCTCGTCGGTTTTACTCAAGTCTTCTTCACACCTAACTTGCTTTGCACCTAATCCTGATGTGATGCAATCTGGATTGATGTGGGTTTCTTGTCTTTGAATCTGCATCAGTCTTTGAATCTGCATCAGGTAGAAATACACCAGATGCAGAATGCATCCCCTACCGTAAAGGTCCATAGGTAGGTCATAAACTAGCAAAGGGCCGGTCACTGTGTAACATAGGTATGTAGGAAATATCGTAGTTGGCAGTGGTGACTGATTCTGCTGTTTAAGACAATTTCAAAAATGGAATTTTCTGCAGTATTAGAGAATCAATGTGGTCATCATCGTCATCTCCTGCTTTCTCTCTTTATCTTATGTTATCGATTTTGACTGTATGACAGCTTGGGTACTAGGAGTCATTGTAGCTTTGCTCATATTCTAATCATGCTGTGTGATAAGGGCCAGAGTGAACCTGCAGCACCCACCAACCTACCACGTAGGATGGATGATGCTGGTCTGTGGACATGGAAAAAAACATGCGCTCATTGTATTCCTGTCCCATAGCTAACCACAATGTTAGCTATGTACTAACTGCATGCATCTACCTACCTACCTAGTAGCCGCATTGTTAGCTATATATTGTAACCATCCATGGGCACTACCTACCATAGTAGTTACGATGTTAGCTATATACTAACCATCCATTTGTATCTACTTACCTAGTAGCCACCAAGTGCCTTTCTAATTACCTACCTACATGATAGCTACTTACATTCCCTACCTACTTACCTACGATTTCTTAATATGTGGTTACTATCTCACCCTAGGTCCGTTATTTTGGGAATGCTCCCCCCACCTTGGGACTTTACCTTGAACATAATAAGACAATCTTCTGATCAAGATGGATTGTTGTGGAAAATCACAATTGAATTACCAAGGTTTCCACCTTGGTAATGTATCTTGTAAAACCTCCTAATTCATTCCTCATTTTCCCTACTTTTTATCTAGATAACTACCTATGTAAGTTCGTAAGTATCATACATAACCAGGCAGAGACTGTCGTAAGTGGTTACTATATAGGTAGGTAAGTAGATAGGGAATCAAGCGGTTACTACTTTCATAAGTATGGTGACTCCTGGGTAGGTAGATGCATGTGGATGGTTAATACGTGGGTCAATTACACATGATAAGGCATTGGATGGTTAATACATAGCCAACCATTGTGGGACATAGGAATACAATGAAAAATTATTTCCTGTGCATATGCCGTCCATCTTGCACGGTGGGCTGGTGGGTGCTTGGTCACTCAGGCTGATAAAGATGGATGTCCAACTGGGAATGTGAGTGACTCCTGGACAGATTTGATCACCTACCCAGCAGACTGAGTAAAGAAATCCAATCAAAGGAAGTCCTTCCATCCTTCCGTTTTCATTGAAGTTGTTGGTAGCAACATTAAAAGACCTATGGCAAACATCATGTACAAGTGCTACATCTTTATTTGTTTGTTTGGTTATTACGATCATGAGGCACATAGCCAACCAGCCACACCACCAGCTTCTAAACTCCTTCTACATTGCCAAATGAGATCGTCAAGATCTCCAGGATATTGTTGAGCCCCATTGAAAGGACAACCTTAAACCCTAAAGGGCAGTCCTATGATTGCAGAAAAGGACAAAAGAAGAGGAAGACACCCAAAAAAAGCACTCCCACTTTCCTTCCTAATGGTGCATTCACACTTGATGTTAAGTCAGTGTTAAATAAAAATCAAGGTGGCATCCTAGGTGGCACCTAATATTAAATGGGTGATAGTTTAATGTTAAGTGAATGTTAGCTTAACATAAATTTTTAATGATAACTAGGTTTAAGTTTTAAATGGCTAGCATGATAGTGTCAGGGGGACACAACAATAGAGTCCCTAGAACTAAGGTTCTCTAAGACAAGTCAAGTTTATGGTTTCTGGTGTTCACTATACCAGAACACGCTGCTGTTAGTGCATTATGCCCTCAGAAGCGAGGGCAGAGCCCAAGTTCCCAGGGCGTAATCCCTTGATATGGGCTGCAAAATAAGGCCTGCTCCTTCATATCGACACATATTGACATTTGTTGTTGCACATTCTACAATACCATTAGCATCAAGATTCGCAAAGCATTTACCTATTTAATTCAAGTTTATTGAGGGCCTTTGTGAAATGAGATACGCAAAGCATTTGCCTATTTAAGTCGAGTTTATTGAGGGCCTTTGTGTAATGGGGTACACATGAAAATTGATCATATGCTTGAATTATACACGAGTTCCAATACTATATAGAAGATAGAGGTTCATTTGCAAGGACACCATAAATAACTGTTTTGATACAACTTGCAACTAGACAGATTGATGGGATGTTCTTAGAGCTCATGCACACCACTTGTTGTTTACAACTAGATGTATTGGTATTGGCACAAAATGTGTTTGACGTGCTCATCTATGCAATAAAAAGAGTGGTGTCCGATCATCAAACAATGTGCCCCACCCAATGCCTTATCATGTGTAATTGACCACTTAGTTGCAAACTTGATGCGCAAAGAAAAAATGGTGGGCCCTTAAAAAAATGTAAGAGGTCGGCTAGAAACATAAGAGGACCTCCTATGTCAGGAGTATGGATTATCCATAAGGTGCCCTCCTAATACACTAGGAAATTCCGACAACTTAATTACGTAGAGGCTACGACATAATGTCATGCTAGCAAGTACCGTGCCCAGGGTAATGGCCAAGGATCCTTTTAGAATGAGTGGTTGAGGTTGCCTTCCAACTAAGGAACCTTTGAGAATGAGTGATTGAGGTTGCCTTCTAGAAAAATTGTCCCCACTCCCGGAATCCTCCTCTCAGGGTATCAACATGGATATTATTATCTATAACAACAATTCAACAAATTATTTTCCAAAGGAGTGTTCAAGTTGATGGGGCTTTCTAGACCATGGAACTTAGTAATGGACCAAACCCTAAATCATTACTAAGTTTCATGGTCCTGAAAGTAAGTATCAACTTGAACACTCCTTTGGTCCCCATGGTTGTAAAATGTAAGAAGCTCACAAAGGAATGCTATGGACTTTTATCAAGTCGGGCACTTTGTTGCTCAAGCAATTTTTATATCAATATTAGGCACAAAGGGTGGGAAGTTCAATGGAAGAGGTGGAAGAAGTGTTTTGTATATAACAAAAAATTGATTTCAGAAAAGTGACTAGTTTTTGCTCTGAAACCAGCACATTTTACACTGAAAAAACAAGTTTTTCTCATGATTTGTTTTGCAAAATAGCAAAAAATTCATAACAAAATTTCTTTTCAATAAGTTATCTTTCAAATGGAAGTTCAAGCTGCATTAAAAATTTCTTACCTATGTTAATGAACCCCAAGATTGTCACCCAAAAATCATGACTGTATAGCATGAAATTAAAGAAGGAAAATAAGAGGTTTGATTTGTATCTTGTGACTGAGCCCACACCACAGTCCAACATTAACTAATTACTCAAGTATCATGTTGATTTCTTAGGAAAAATTCACTACTCAATTTGAAAAAAATGGAACCTACAACTTTTACACGCTATCCAAAGCACCATTGAGGTATAACAACTTTACACTAAATAAATTTTAAATCTGTTAAAATTTCAGAAATAAGCATGGGCCTATTTAATTGTGATTAGGCCTTTAGAGTTTTTGAATATGGGTGTTAGGATGTGTTATTGGTTAATATGAAAAACTATTTTGTCTTCCATATTCCTTTGAGTTTGAAAGATGTGAGGCCAATTCAACATCCACATTTAAGTCTAAACAAAAAGATGCAATTGAGATCATCCATGGAACTTTGACGTATTATAAACATAGGGTTCAACTAGGTGTTGCTTTCAACTTGATGGAAAGACCTGGGTGGATTTGTGCAGTGTACTTGAAGGGCACCTTACAGGCCCAGGTTTAGGGTTTAGGGTTTAACCCTAGACCCACCCTAAATTTCCTCCACACATTGGAGGCATTTCAAAAAATGTAATGCCTGATCCTCTGGTTGTTTCATTTTTTGAAATGTTAGCCTTTTTTCCCCCCCTAGTGATACCCAGTATGTATACCTAAGTATGATGGGAAAAAAATAAAAATAAAAATTCACCTGGGTCTTTAGTCTTTACACTCAATAAAGCTCTTGGTCATGGGCTTTATCGGAGTTGGGCTTTTGCTTGGCTCCATCTTGTGCAATCCTTATTCCACTAAGGCCCATGGCCTTGGGCTTTACCCTACGCTCAATATTGTTTTTACCAACACTTGCATAAAGTTGTGTGCAAATGTGCACTTTTCCGAGAATATATTTAGGATTCCCACAAAAAATTACTCTCACAAATTTTCCCTGAATGTGTTTATAATCTCGATATACCCTTCTAAATAATTGACATTAGTTTGGGATTATATACTTTTACATGCTATTTTGCTTTTTCTCCTATCAACTGATAATTATTTTTCTTTGGCAATTCACATGAATATACATTGTTTTTGAACTTGTGAAGTTTCAATTAACATGTGAAATTGTTTTGAGTGTTATTTGCACGTCAAAAGGTTAATGAGTTTTTTCGGGGTGGTATTTCAATTTGAAAAGGCTATTGATATGCATTAATGTGTGAAAAATTAAACCAAAACATAAAAAGAAATCTTTAATGTAATCATCAAATGGTTGAACAAAAGCAACAAAATGACCTTGTTGTGGCACACATACTTGGAGAATTAGTGATTGCATGTGTGATTACATGTCTTGGTAAGGTATGGAAGGTAAAAGTTGGAGTATATAAGTGATGATATGTGTATGGGACTACACCTTTGACCAACATATATACCTTCTATTATTAACTCTCTTGATGGTGGTCATAGCTGATTGACACCCACCACTCTTGAACTTAAATAGACTTTACATAAATCAAACATGTCTTGAACTTAAATAGACTTACATAAATCGAAGATGCAAACATCCAAGCCTTTGTTCATATTGAAGTAGGGTTCGAAACCAATCCAAAGTACAGGACTGTAATGTTTGATGAGGTTCTTTTTTGTTTTGGTTCTAGGTGATGGAACAAATTTAAGTCGATGGCTAGAACTAAAGTGAATGGCTAGTGAGTTCTGGATACCTTCATTGGTTATCAATAAAGGAGATGGGTCTCAAACCGTATCAATAGGACCATAATTGAGAGAGCTAAAGAGAGATTCAAAAGCAAAGAGGTAATGTAGTGTAATGCCTGAGGAATGGGACATTCTCGAAGTAATTCCTCATTGGTTGCACGATGCAATTCCTCCTCCACAATTGTCGAGTATAAATTTTGATTCCCAACTGTCTTCAATATCAGGGGCATGATTTGGGGGTTGGGGGGACTGCCTCCAATTCAAACTACTGTATGTCCCCGCTCCCCTCTCCTCTCCCGCCCCTAGATACTACCATTCTCCTCAACACTGCACATTGTTCATTTTCAATATTGGCATTTAGATGTAATCGAGGTTGGCATCCTATTGAAGTAGGCAACCTTTTTAGGTTTTCTTTTCTGAGCTGAGCTGAGCTGAGTCATCTCGGGCCAAGGTGAACTATAACACGTACACAGCTGCTTTCACCTCCTTGTACATGCGGTGGTACTTTGCCTTCCTCTTGACAATTTTTTATTCAGAACATGTTAAATTTGGATTTTATTATAATAAAAAGTGTCTCTGTATGTGAAGTGATTTCATTTGATTGAATGTTTGAGTGAATTCACTGATCATAGTGAATGGGTCCTAGTAAAAAAGTAAATGGGTCCTAGTGTGAAAAAGTAGTGAAATTCATTGGCCTAATGAACTACAGCTACATTTTTGTAATAATGCTTGGAGATCCACATTTTGTGGTGAGATCAAATAATTTTCATGTTTAGAAACAACCCCACCCCCAAAAAGTTAGTGTTTTTACCATGGTACAAGTGTAGGTTAGGTGCTGGTTCACCCAAGGCATTCTATCCTCTCCTGGCTCCTTCCTTTTTTTGGGGTAAATCAATGGTGGGGAACGCTGGTTTTGATTTGGAACAGGCCTTGGTGGAAGCCATTACAACCTGATGGAATGGTGTCTCATTCTACTGGGCTCAATGCACATTCCTAGGTGGAACAGGCCCAAAGGTGGTCCTAAGTGGAACAGGACCCAATGGGCTGATTTGTTGTTGTGCAGTGGAACCCTTTCCATAGTCCGTTAAAGGCTCGGGGATCCTATTCAGGGACCCCTGTGGTGTGATTTGGGATTCCAAAATCTGCCCTGCACTGCAAATTGTAGAGGGCTGTTCTGCAAGGTTCCCATGAGGTTTCCCAACGGTTCCCCTGCCTCTGGGTACTCCCAATTCTAGCACCCATGAGCTTGTCTTAATTGATTAGAGCATCTCCACCAATGATCAGTATACGACTCCGCACAATGAAAATTTTGGATGAGGTTCATTAGTCAAATCCAGTGAATCCACTGGAAGACTTCTGGAGCCTGAAAAAATACTATGGAACAGTCTAATAAACACAGTCAAATCGTATTTATTGACTGCTCCGTGTGTCTCTGATTGGGTAGATGGTTTGATTGGTCCAAGTGGGTTGCTATTAGCAGCCTCCCACCTACTTGCAGTCCTAGTTTCAGTTTTATGGGTGGGGTTGGAAAAAAGTTAGTGACTAGAACTTGGATGTGAGAAATATTTTTGGAGGGTCAAATACTGAGCGTCAGTGGAGATGCTCTTAGTATCGAATACCAAATTGCTCAGTTATATTGTCGAGTCGAGTCAATTATTTGATTTTGTTATTTTGTTATGATTTAGTGGACATTTCTAGCTTGCCAAATCCACATCGCTAAAATGCTAAAACACCCGGTTGACTTTGATGATCATCAATTCACATTGCCAAATTGGCAACTCCAAATGGCAACTGCTAATTTTCCAAGTCAACTTCAATTTTGCAAGCTGCCCAAATGCTCCTTCAAACTGCCCAAAAGGAATTTTTATTATTGTCTGGTCAATGCTTAAAGTTTAGTCCTTTGTTGCCCAAATTTTTTAAGGTTATTTTCTCTTTGGGGTGGAGGTGTGGGAGGAGGGGGGTTCGATTAGTGACCTCTTACCTAGTGTCTTAATTCACAACTACAGACTTGCATTGGCTACCTACCTACGTTACAAACCTACTAACCTACCTATTCACCTACCTAATGTACCTATTTAGTTACATGCCTACCTAAGCTACCTACCCACCTACCTAAGTTATCAACCTACCGACCAATGCTACTGAGCTACTTAAGCTACCTACCCACCTACTTATGTTAAGAACCAATTACCTACCAATCAATAATACCTACCTACCTAGGTTACTCACCCATCTACCATGGTTACCAACCTACCTAACTAAAGTGTAAGGTTGGTAATTAAGGTAGGTGAGTAAGTAGCATAGCTAGGGAAATAAATAATCAGGCAAGTAGTAAGGTTCATACACTAGACAGGAGGGTAGGCTGCTAAATTGCCAATTAAATCCCTCCCTCCCCCCCCTAAAAGAACAAAAACAAAAGTTTGGGTGATGAAGTAATAAACTTTAGACCTTGGGCAGTCAACAATTTTTTTATAGTTTTGGGCAGTTTGAAGAGCATTTAATCAGGAAAGCAAAATGAGGTGAACTTGGAAAATTAGCAATGTAGGACTGGCCAAGTGGAGTTGATGATTTGGCAATGTGGGGTTGGCAACGTAAAGCAATTGACAATGTGGACACACGACTTCTCTCAAAGTCAACTACACATTTTAGCAATGTGGAGTTGGTGAACACGAAAATGTCCACTTGGCAAAACATCAAATGAGAAAAGTGAACTTGACAAAATACCCGAGCATTTTGTGCAGGCTATTTTTGGTTAGACTTGCAAAGACCCAACGACTCGTTGGGTCAAGTTTGGAAATACGAAAAAACCGACAACTTTTCTACTCCCTCAATTTTGGGAGGGAGGGAGGGAGGGGGCTTTTGGTCCCTTTGAGGAGGGGAGTTGTTGTTGTGTTTGTGAAACATGGCTTTGCTTAGAGTTTCATTCTTTTGTGGAAATGCAAATGCAGTCAAATAGAGTGAAGAAGGTCAAAAATTCATGCACGGTGTGCATATCATTTGAATTGAACTCTGAGCATTATTTCAAAGTCATCTTCCCCCCTTCCCCTCCTTATTTTGGGCATTCCCTCTCACTGACCCTTTTGATTTTGGAGTGAATTTTTCCCACTTGATGACCAAAGAAAAGTCTAGTCCATCATTGTAAAGACTTCTATTTTTGAGAAGATTATTTAAACACGATATATTTTGAAAGAAAATCTTAAACATATATTTGCATAATAATTTATTGCAACATTTTCTTGATTCAAATTTGAATTTTTTCAACTTTCAAACCAAATATTTTAAAATATTATAGCAATGTTTCAAAGTAAGCAATAATTCAAACACATGAGTTTGGTTCTTATTACCGCGTTTGCACCCAAGGTATAAATGTCTTTTGTTGAACTTTACATTCAACATTTTACTGCCTTAAAATATTCATCTTATTTGTCAATTTTTTTTTCAATTACCTTTATTATCACTGGATTAAATTTTTTTTTCCCCAAATCTGTGATGTTGCATCAATTGCAAACATTTGAAGAGAGATTTATCATTTAATGGTAACATGTTTGTAGAGCTTATCCAGAAAGTGAAAATTTGTTAAAAAAAACCCCCCCAAACAAAAATCCAATTCAAAATGTGGTGAAATTCTTTTGAAAAGTTGAAACTTATTTTTTGAAATTTAACGAAAACTTTACCAAAACCAGGTAAATATGGAAGAAGCCTGAAAAAAGAAATATTTATTATCACTTTTTTCGCCCTTATCTTGGCTTTAAAACGAAAAAAAGGGCACAACTTACAATTTAGTTGCAATGCAAATAAAGTGATTTTAGCCTGAAGAGATGTGTAGAAGGGAAGAAAATGCATGTAGCAATTTTTTTCCTTCACATTTGTGCAAAATTTTGAAAAAAGAAAGAAAGAAAACAATGCTTCTTTAAGGTACATGGGAGATCAGATTTGATCTCTCCAACTACTTTAGGGGTGACTTCACTTGCTATGTAATGCTTCGGTAAAGTTCAAATGGTTTTAATTTTGTACATGTTATTTGGAGCATTTTTAAGCCTTTGTAGAAATAAGATACCAATTAGTAGCAAAATTTTCACATCAAAATAACTAGAGAGAGCTTAGGTGTTTCCTTGATCCATTGTGGTATTCCATTCTCCATATACCTTGAAATTGGGGAAAAATATTGTGTATTACATAACAAACCCACCCCAAAGAATGATTTACACATTTGAAACCCGAAAAATGGAGCATTTATTGCACTTGTTATCTAAAAACCCAAAGTTTGTTATATGAGCGCATTATTTGAAATCGCATATATAGCCTTTATTTCACACATAGGGAGAAGAGAATTGCAAAGTCCATTTTCCCTTAGTTATAGGATAAATGGTTTCAAATGAATTTTATATTTCCTTTGCAAGCTTGCATATAAAAAATCAAGATGCTTGCACAAAAACAATGGTGCTTATCCCGTATAACCACAAGGGACTATATTTCAGTGTAAAAAGCCTTGCACCCAAAGGCCTTGACACAAAGGATTGGCACTTTTGACCAGTGTTTGGATTGGCACTTTTGACTAGTGTTTATGGGGACTCCGGTTCCCCTTACAAAGAATGGGGTTTTCAACCATGGGAATAACAGATGACTCTCAAGTACATAATTTTCTCTAGTGTTGTAAGTCCTATTTTATCGTGCAAGACTCAAGTGTGAAAGCAATCCACGAATGAATACAGACCTCTGAAAAATACAATGTCTATACACTTGTTGTTGCTGCCGTCAACCAGACGAACATTCATTTGGTACATGGATGAACAGTTGCACATGTTGTCAAAGCCTGAAAAAATTATTGTAAACCACACGCAAGTTGAAAAAAAGCATTCTGGTTTGTGAAGAAAAGAGTCGAAAAAAAATTACAGTTTCATGGGTTGTGGGTACAAGGGTAAATCCCCCTAAATAAATGTGGCCGGAGTGAACTAATAGCCACTAGTGCACCATGAGGGATGAATGATGAATGGACAGAAAACATAAAAAGCCCATCTCTAAAACTTTACAAAGCTCTCTCTCAGCATCTCACACCAGCTCCAACTAACATCAAAGGTTCTCTTTAAAGTGCTAATGGTCATGAATTGCAGCATTTAGAAGGATGCTTTTAATTTTGAGGTGATAATTTTGATATCTTGTTTATAATTAAACTTGGAATACTAGAAGAGATGAAGGTTGTATGTACTATTGAATTTATCTGTCAATTTTATTTATAGGTTTGATTATTTATTATGATTAAGTTATACATTTGGATGAATAGATATGTAAAATTGAGTTTTTGAATCCAATTTGGTCACATCCAAAAATGAATGATAGGTAGGGATAGATAGGTTTGGGGTTGATAATAGGTAAGTAGGTAAATTCTAAGTAAGTAATATGTAGGTTGATGGTTAGATAGGTTGTACATGTTGTAGGTAGGTTGGTGATAGGTAGGATGTGAATAAAGTTGATAATTAATTGCTAGGTAGGTACATAAGTTATGTAGGTTAGGTAGGTAGGTCAATATGCTAAGTAGCTAGCTTAGATAGATAGGTTATGAAGTTAATTCAATTAGGTAGGTAGTTAAGTAGGTAGCTTAACAAGGTAGCTCTTGGTGTAGGTAGGTATGTTAGGTAAGTTAGGGGGCCTAAGTAGGTTAAAGAGGCTAGGTAGGTAGGTTAAACTGTATAGCTCTACGTGTAAGACTATAAATAGGCTTGGTGGGTAAATAGGTTAGGTAGGTAACTTGCTAAGTAGGTTAAGTAGGTAATTAGGCTTTAGTTAGTTAGATTAAATTATGTAGTTTGGCTAAGTAGGCTAGGTTAGAGAGGTAGGTAAGTAGGTTGCTATGTTGGGTAGGCTAAATTAGGAAAGCAAGTAGGTAGTATGCTAGGGTAGGTAGCTAGGTTAATTAGCTAGTTAAGTTAGGTACATAGGCTAGGTAATGTAGCTAAGCTAGGTTACTGAGGTAGGTTAAAAAAAATTGATCATTTAATATAATATGTTGATGTAAAAAATTAATATTTGTTGAAGATGTGGTGTAATAGTTAAGGAGAGGGTTTCAAATCCTTAACCTTGCAACCTGTTCATATGCTTATCTCAGGCCTAGGTTGCTAACTAAACTAAATAGCCCAACCTAGGTCTAAGTTATTAGGCTACCTACCTACAATTTTTTAACCTACATATTAAGTAGCCTATATAATTACATCACTAGCGCCCATGACTAGACATTTGTCACCATATATCTATGTACATGTTTATATGTTTGGGCGTAGATGAATCATAATAGTGATTATGAATGCAAGTCAAAAATGTAGTTGGAACCTTGGCGCAACTAAACTTATGAAAATCCAAAACAATAGATGAAAACCCATGGTTGAGTTGCATGGAGGATGTGGCTACCATTGCAATTAGGTGTCACATAATGTCTTTTGTGACTAATTTCTTTGTAACATGTCCAAAGTAACTAAACACTATAACAATCACATGTGATATTTGCAACTTAAAACTAATTATAAATCTAATCATTAAATTGTGAATTTTTTCTAATGGTTATGGGGGTGAATTTCAAAGTCCAATGTGATGAAAAAGGCTAAAATTTGTAGGATCTTGGTCATGGTGATGCTCTAGGTGTTGGTAGGAATATTGCTATATGTTGAAACCAATGATTGTATAGGAACTTGGAGAACCTTTCTATCTATATTTCTTGTATACTAACGTGATTCCATTCAAACTAGGCTATGCTTTTATTTTGGATTGCTCTAGTTTTGCTCTCAACACACTTGCACTAGGAACTTGCAATTATTTAAGAAAGTTAGGTCATTTAACACATTGCTAATTGAGAGCTTGAAGTTGTAGTCTATATGTAAATGCATAATGAAGCCCCAAGATGTGGAGTTGGATAATGTTACAAGATTTTTTTAATGAACACATGAACCTTGTTTGAGAAATGAAAAAATAACAACTTGCTTGAGAGTTGAAGGAAATGAGGTCATCATCTTCCTAATCTAACCATCAAGAATCATATCCTTTGTAAATTGTAACAAGCACATTTGAAAGGTTTTCAAAAGAGCATGTGTTCATCCCTATTGATGTAGCTTGTACATTGGCACAACTTTGAACACATTTAAATTTTTTTTTCACATTTTCAAAATTGAATTTTAAAAAGTTTGGCACTATGAACACATTAAAGGCTCAACTAATTTTTCTTTTTGGACCCAATTTTTGCAATTTTTTTGAATTTCCAACAAGAAAATTAAAAAATCAAATATTTTCCACACCTTAAGTTTGAAAATTATGAAATAAACTCTATTAAATTTGATTCATCAAGGGTTTTCCAACAACAGCAAGAACGCTTAATTCCAATGCATTTTTTTGATTTGATTTGATTTAATTTTCATTGAAAAAATGGTTCAATACTCAATAGTTCCAAATAGTCTCAAATTGAATTAGTGCACCTCTATTTATTGAGAGTTTTCCAAAGATACCAAGAATGCGGCATAAAGCATCGTGGTTTGGGAAAACTCAATGAGAAAAACAAAACAAAACATACTACCATATTTCATGCATAGATTCATACCACGAAATTCTTTCCAAATCATCTTTTTTGAATTGCATATTCCATGTTTAATATAAATAGAACTCATTTGTTGAGTGGAGATGCATGAAATTTGTAAAGCGTTCCAAGTTTCCATTCATACCATTCTACCATGTGTAAAGATTTTGTTAGGTATGGTACCTTCAATTGATGTTCAACACTTCTTGGTCAAATATTTATTTATTTAAAAGCTTGAGTTTAATCAATTTCAAATTTCAAATTTCAAAATTTCAACACATGAAGAACAACTATGCAAAGTACACCTTTTGTTGTGTATTTGTAATAATAACCCAATGGTTGGGACAATAAATAAATTTTCCACAAGTTGAGGGTTTAGTTTTCAACGACTTTGGCAAATATCAATAAAATAATTTTCCATTTGTCAATGAGACCTTTTGCAAAAACTTTTGTGCTATACATTAGTCAAAGGTATGCTATGTAAATAATAACTCGTCTTTTGCATGACTTTGCATGCATATTTACCAAGAGTTCCATTTTTTTTACACTTATATCACAAGGCCGTGTGGATGATTTCCATTCTAGGAATGTCAAATGTAGGTTTTAGTTTTGGGTGATGGACCAATGAAGAGGTCAACTACCAAAAGAAAAAAGTATGAAGAATATGACCGTGCAAACCAATTAATAGTACTAAGTAGGATGTGTACTTAGGTCCTTTTTAAAAGCCTTTTTTTAAGGGGATGTTATGATTTAGGTTAGACACTAGATATGCAAGGAGATATGCAAAGAGGTGCTTTTTGGGGGTGCTCTTGTTGTTAAACCTGCCATCACCAAATAGAGAATGATTCACCCTTCTCCTATAAACCTCCTTCTCTATGAGATACTCTTATGATTTATGATTTATTATTTTTTGACAAACTCCACCCAATATTACCAAACTTTAAGGGAGACATTTGTGTTTACTTATTTTTAAAAGTTTGATAAACCTCACTTGTTAGCAAATGGAGGGTGAAAATGCCCTGTTTCAAATCATTAGTTTCAAATCATTTGCAAAGAGGCAAATGAGCCTCGTCGATAATTTTTGTAAGTTATGGAGCCCGTCACTGAACACACAAATTCCATCTCCAAATGATTTAAAGCTTCAAAAGTGCAATTAAAGAAATTAATTAAAAAAATTTGAATCTTTTGATCTTCAGGTCTCATTGAATGGTTACTAGGTGAGCTATGATAGTTAACCAGTCATGAAGTCAATCGTCTGAGCGTTTGCTCATTGGTATGTGTTTGACAATGGGCGTGCTTACATTCCGAAGTCGAAAACTTGATGGGAAAAATCGTGGAAAGGAGCTGAAATTATGGTCCACTTTTGTAATGCGACTAAAATCTCTTTGAGAATGTTCTTCCAAGGGGAAATTTTTTGCGAGATGGACTAGAATGTTCCTCTCAACAAACACATATATTCAAGCAAATTAAATGTACAATATGTACTAGCCCATATTTTTTTAGGAATTTTCTTTTGGAGCCACAGTGGCAACCATCCATAGAAAGATGTACAAACATTGGCTATTGTCCTTAGGAAGATTTAGCCAAATCTGGCTATAAATCAAATATGAAGTATACATCTTTAATCATCTTTCTATATATTAGGCTACACACTGGAAACCAAATATAGGGATCTGGCAATTTTTTTATTTTATTATTTTCTCACTTCTGGTGACTGAAAACCTTCAAAAACACTTCATTTCTGAATTTTTGATTTTTAAATTTCCCTTTCGGACAAAATTTCACCAGTTTTAAAAAGAAGGCTGGTACTACTAGCCCAACCCTATCTCCCAAATCCACTTTGTTGTGGCTTGGTTCAACAACAACAAGAGGAAAAATTCCACACACCTTGAGTCAAGTCAAAAGTTTTTGTATTGATTATGTGAGTTCATATTTGGTTCGTACACACAATAACTCGTTAGTTCTCAAGTATGGCATGTGTTTTTCTATGAGGTGGGCCAACTGCTTTTGTAACCCTATTCAAACAACCAAACCCAAGTTAAACCGTTCAAGAATGTGATCCCAAGTTTGACATCCAAACCTAACCCGAGCCGTAAATATTCTAAATAGCCAAGTACCCTTGAGTAGAGTTCATATTACAGGTTTTGATTTTCCACTCCAAATTGATTGTGTTATATCATCGAGTCAACTACTCATGAGTTGTTACTAGGTAGGTTAGTAAAAGAAGCAACCGAACTAACCACCATGGTCAACAAGGGAGCTAGAACCCAACAGAAAGCTGTTTCCTGACCACTTACCATCCATCCTTCATGGTGTGCTGGTGGGTGCTGCTTCAAGGTGGCTGGCTGCTTAAATCGACCCCTAGAAATCTTGGACTCCTGTAATGGAGAGTTTTTAAGTTTTCTTCACTATGTTCCATGGCTAAGGTCTCTTCTGTATTTCTGTAAAGCCCTGGGGATAAGGGGGCAATGATATGCAAGTATGAAACTCCTAAGTGAACAAAAGATCATGGTTGGAAGTTCCATAAACCCTAAACCCATCACAACTAAGTAAGTAACATATGGAGATTGATTTTTAGTTGGTTCGGAGGAGGCATAGACCTAGTTTGAGCCTAGTTTGAGATGGATATAAAACTAGTACAGGACTGATATGGCCATAGCTCATCGTACCAGACTGGTACAGTTCTTGCTACCAGTGTTAGTGCCATTGGTTGATACCAGGCACATGCATTCTATACCAAATGGTCGCTGGTTTATACCTTTCAGTATTGGGCTCCCTAACAGTATCTTATTATTGTTATTATTATTATTTTTTTGAAAATGTGATTCTGCAAAATTCATGATTTCTTTGTTGAAAGAAAACATTTTTACACATCCCAAAATTATGAAGAAATTATTGCCACAAAAAAAAAAAGTTGCATGTTGTGTTTAGTTGTAAAGTCAATAATAATGAGTGAATTGCTACACCATTTTGTTGGGCCCTGCCCCCACAGGACTATGGCATTGGATCCAACTTTTGGACGTTTTACCTTATTAAATTCAGTTTCACATTTGGTGAACTGGTTTCTTCGGTGAAAGAGTTTAAACTGTTTAGATTGCAACCGAAGTTTTTGGTGTTCAGAGTGTGGACCCACAGTAAGTAGATGTACAAGATCTTGTCTATTGGCAGGGCCAGCGCGCTTGTGATGTGTTGTTTTGGTTGAGTGTTTTACAAAGCAAGGTTAAGTATTAAATATGAGCTTCTTCCTTTGACTACTGTAGAAACCTTGCTTTATAAAACACCAAGAATTGCTCCTTCGGAAATTAACAGTGTTTTTTAATATTTAAACTTTTAATGAGTGTCATAAGGAGTGTTTGACTCAATCTGCACATGCTTTTGTTTTGGGCAGGCCTAAAAGCCACAAAAAAAGCTCTACAATTTTACTACTGGACATGTGGCATTTGAAAAGTGCACAACAAAAGCAAAATGCGAAGAGGGCCAGAGAATTCTTAAGTATGTTATGTCATTATGAATTTACTTTTCCATTTTTAAAAGAAAATATTCTCCTTGTTCACACAATTAGTGAGATGGGAGGGAAAAAAAAAATTCTCCAAAAAATGTAGAATTCACGGAAACCAAGGAACCTACTACATTACTCAATATTTTTTCTCCAACTTTGTGATATAGCCATATACTTAGTAAAGGAAAAGTTGTCTTTTTCAATTGGGTTTTGCCATTATACATTTTTGTCCAACATAACTCTAATGCAACTAAAAAATGGAAATCATCCATCCCCGCCCTCCATCCAATTTTTTTTTTCCCTTTTGATTTTTTGATTTCGCAAAGGTCAAGATTTTATTCCATGGGAAAAGCACAATTTACATTGTGAATAACACGTTTTTTGAAGAATTTTTTCCAAACTTCTCAAAATAGCAAAAACTTGACTCTTTTCAATTAGCACGTACCATTGGTGTTTCAAGGTGTTTTTCAAAAGTCTTTCATGACCAAGAGATGCGTACCGACAGCCAGCAGGAGTCCTCCATATGGCAAAAGCCTAAAGCTTTGAATTGTAGCCATAAGTCATGGATAGACAAAGAAAACATTTTGTCCAATAGTTACAAATCTGGCCACACGGAGAGTAGCCAAATCTCTGTGTGTGTATCCAATATTGTGAACGAACAATCATTTTGGAACTAACTTTTGGTAGCTTTCATATAAAGTGAATCCTTAGCTTGTAGTCAAACAAATTCTTAGGGCCACTTTAGATGAGGGTCCCAGGGGGCAAGGTTCAACAAATTGGAGCAATCCTATTGGTCAAGTGCTATAAATTGGATGCAACGCCTTTTAGATGAGGATCCAAGATCAATTCAAGCCAATTTGAACTGATATTTATATGGCATTCTGGAGGGGAATTCAATGGGTTTGGACCACTGTTGGTCTGGTGTCAGGTTTTGAAGATATCAGGCTGTTGCTGGTATTAGGTTTGTTTTTATGTAAGCCCGGGTAGGGGTTTAAATTTATTAACATTTTAATTTTTTGAAACCAGAATGTTATCAATAATAACATATTTGTTATTCAACAAACCAGTATCAACACAGGTATTAGGCAAGGCAGGGGGCCAAATATCAACCCAGATATAGGTATTAGGTTTAGGATTTTTTTGGTCAAAGTGAGTTTGACCACAAGCAAGAGAAAAAACCAGCACATCAACCAAACATTATGCATTGAAAAACAAACAAGGAGAAATTTGGAGCCCAGAAATAATGTAAATTGTAGGGTTTTATAAAGAAGTGCTAATGTACTAAATATGAGTGCAAAATCTATGTAGATATTTAAGATCATCTAACATAAAAAATCTTCGTGGCTTGTAGAGCTGAACTTTGTTAGGTGTAACAAATGTTGATAACACTCACATATTCCAAGGTTTCTTGGAATAGAATTACCTTGGAAGCAAAATTTGTTTTCACTGAGGTTTTGAATTTTCTATGTTGCATGTTAACCTCATGGCAAGCTTTTTGCCACTCAAGTCTGCCCTTACTAGACTTCTTAGTCCAGATAATTATCTTTTGGAGAGTAGCTTGTGCATCTTTCAAACTAACTTCTTTCATGTTTGCACTCACCTTAGTTTCATTCATGGCATATTAACATGCCTTTGACATAACATGACCAAAGCAGAAGCTAGCAAATGGTTGAGGTAATTGTAAAAGCTCACATGACACAACAAAAGTGAGGGTAGTTGTGAAAGAATTCAAGTTATCTCCTACGTCCTTGCCATACACGATGATTTTATTTGTCAAGTTGAATTTTGCCAATAAAACTTTAACTTGCTTTGCAAGAGTTGCACTAGAAGTATCAAGTGCTTCAAATAGTCCAATAGTAACGAGACAAGGAACCCAACTAGGGTTAATGAAATTGATGATTAAGGCAAAAGTGTCATAGCCTGACCTCAACATTCGAAGATCAAATATTTTTGTGACAATTGCATATTGAACAATGGCAAGGAACACATAAGTTGCCATGGTTATTTGTAGTAGAGCAGGAATGTGTTCACAAACAAGTTGTTTCCAAAAAGGAAACTTGACTTGACCACAAAGGCACAACACCATTTGCCTCTACCAAGGGCTTTCCACAACAAACAAAGGCATATTTTCCTTAGCAATCATCAAAACTAAATCCTCAATAAACCCCATTTGAATAGGGTTAGATTTTTTGTAAGGCCTCACATTTCCAAAAACATTAGTGATGGTTATAGGTGTGGCAAATGCCTTTTGCTTGCATTTTTGTCTTTTACCACCATTTTTTCCCTTTACATCAGAATTTTTGTGCAAAAGAAATTTCTACAAATTTGAGCTATGTTCATTTACAACATACTTTTACATGGATGTAATGCCATGCTTAGGATTGTAAGTTACAAATCCTTTCCAAGATTCAATTGAACTTTGCAAACTTGAAGAATTTTCAAAAGAGTGACACATCACACACCTCATGAGTTGGACCCCTTTCACATCAACCTTAGTAATAATATTGTTCAACACAAACTAAGCCCACGATTCTACTACATGGTGAAAAAGAACCTAGAAATTTGCATTGGTGGTGAGTTGAGTTAATCGTTGCTTCCAAAGGGTTTCTTCTTTAGCTCATTTCTCTTCATTAGCTACTGCCTCAATCTCTTACAACACGTCTGCTAACAAAATCAAACTTTAAGTTCATTGATAACCACATCATTATACCTTGTATTGTGAAGCTCTTTCAGACAATAAGTGTCCATGAACTTAGATTGAGTATACATTGTTTATAAAATAAGAAAGTGAAAAAGATCGAAAAATAATAGATAGAAGTAATAGTAGAAGTTTCAATGCACTGAGTTCAAAACAACCAAAGACCCCAAGGAGCTTCAATAAAAAGCTTCAATAAACCCACAAGGACAACTAGAGACCTTGGAACTTCAATAGAAAGCTTCAACAAACCCAAAAGGACAATCAGTTGAAACCTTAGAGCGTCAACATAAAGTTTTAAAACATTAACAACCTGATGTGATGCTTCAACACATAGATTCGAAACACTGTTGATGAATGATGCATAACTTCAACACAAACCTTCAAACACTTAGAAGGCCAACCAAACACCCTATAGTTTCAACACGAAATTTCAACACACCCAACCAAAAACCTTCAAGCTTGAATGCACCAAAATAGAAAGCTTAAAACCACAATGCAAAGCTTCAACACACAAGTTGACCAAAGACCCTGGAATTTCAATGTGAAGCTTCACATGCGAAGCTTCAATGCACTAGAATAAAAAACTTGGAGCTTCAACACAAAGCTTCAATGCACTAGAGAAGAGAGCTTGGAATTTCAATGCAAAGTTTCAACACACAAGTTTACCAGAGACCCCAAGGAGGTTCAACGCACCAAAGTAGAATACTTGGAGCCTCAACACAAAACTTCAATGCATTTGATTAAAAACCCTAAAGCTTCAATGCAAAACTTCAACACACTAAAACAAAGAACTTGGAGTTTTAATGCACCTGACAAGAGACCTTTGAACTTCAACAGATTAGAGTAAAGACCCTACAGTTTCAATGTAAAGTTTCAACACATTAGGTAGAGAATTTGGAGTTTCAATGCACTTGACAAGAGACCTTTGAGCTTCAACGCATTAGAGCAAAGACCCTAGAGCTTCAATGTAAAGCTTCAACACATTAGAGTATAGAATTTGGAGTTTCAATGCACTTGACAAGAGACTTTTGAGTTTCAATGCATTAAAGCAAAGACCTTAGAGCTTCAACACATATGATTAGAGAATTTGGAGCTTCAAAACAAAACTTCAATGCACCCAAAAGACGACTAGAGACCCTAGAGCCTCAACACAAAACTTTAACACACTTGATTAGAAACTTTGGAACTTCAAAACAAAACTTTCATGCACACAGAAAATAATCAAAGACCCTGAAGCTTCATCATAATATAATTTCAATGCACCTAACCAAATTGAAACCTTGGAACAAAACAAAATGAAGCTTCAATGCATTTAAAGGCTAACCAAAGACCCTGGAACTTCAATGCAAAACTTCGTCTCACCCATAAAGACGACCAAAAACCATGAGAGATTCAACGCATGAAAAGGATGATGAAAGACCATGAAATCTTCAATGTAGAACACCAACATAGAATAGGATGACAAAAGAACAACGATTCAATGCAAAACTTCAATGCATCAAGAATGATGACCAGAGGTAGAGCTTCAATGAAAAGTTTAAATGAAAAGCTTAAACTGTCACAAACCTTTTCGACTATCAACTTTCAACAACATTGAATGTAGGAAACACATATAAAGTGTAAAGTAAAGAATCTCATTTTCAAGATGAACGCCTCCTTGTGATGGTGATTAAAAGTTGGATGTAGGAAGGATCTAGCAAATCTTATGCCACCATCTCCAAAATGCACATTCATAAACCAATGTTTCTTCGAAAAGGAACACTCATAATCCAAGATGGAGCAAAATGGAGTAGAACCTTGATATTAGTTTCATGATACTGGAGTTTGAGAGAAAACATTGGGCCCTAGTATCATCTTAGTTTTCTGAAACCCTAAACCTACCTCTTTGGGTTAGCCTTAACTTTACCCTAAACCCTAAACCAAAAATACGATTTTTGGCCGAAATATATGAACTTTAATAACCTATGGGTAGGATAGCTCATACCTTGGTGCATACCCAACATTTTGTTGATACCAGACCAACACTGATTTGGACTAAAAATGAAGTTAAAAGGAAAGTTCATGGTTTTGAGAATCAAGACATAAACTAAGGTCAAGGTTGTCTTTTTTATTGTTTTTAATGGTTTTTTTTCAATTTTTTTAAAAATTGAAATTGTGGAAGAATGTAAGGCATTATGTCCCTGACAGTCAATGCAATATGAGAAGAAATGGAGTTGTGTTCGTTTTGATAAAATTTTTGCAAATAAGTTTTTCTTCAACCTTGAACTTTTTTTTTTTTCAAATTTGGAATTTGAATGGAGTGATAGAGTCTTTGAAAATAAAGTAAACAAATAAAATTTAAATTGGGCCTATTGGGTTTTTTTATGAAGGCCTTGGGCTTTTGCCTCTTGCCCTTGTTTTGAAACCTTTATTGAAAGGTCACCACTTCAACCACAATGAGCTTTAAACTCACATTTCCTTTTGGGGAAGGAGAGGAGGTAATCACTTAGTCAACTTTATTTAAGATGTTTTTGTATGAATTGCATTAGTTTTATCAATGTAATTATTCTAGTTTTTTAATTTTAAGGAATGTTTTCAACCCATAAATCATGGTTTTTGATTCCAATTTTTTTTTTCTTCAAGAGAACATGCATGGTGCAAGTTGCACGTTCAAATGTTGGTTCCAATCATTGATTTTTCAAGGACTCTAGTTGCTTGCAAAAAAAAATTCAATGAAATTTATAGATGATACAAGGATAACAAAATTGCAAAATGGGATTTTACGTATGATTGGAATGAATGTCCCTTTTATCACACATTAGATAATTGGTGGCATCAAAGTGAAAATGTGATGAAACATGTGAATGATTTTGTGGATGAAATTGATGAAATAATGGGTAGTCCAAAATTATAAACAAAATTTCACAATGGTTTTAAAGATGATGATAGTAAAAAATGTTGGATAGACCTTTCACTCCAAATGAAGTTTAAAAACAAAACAAAAGATAGAAAACCAATGTTTATGATCACTCTTCAAATGTGGCAAAAACTATTACAATATTGTTACAACTTGGAAAAACTGATGTTTTATTCAAAAATATGGATGTCTTATACATAAGTTAAAAAGTTACATAACATTTGAATTTTGAGTCATTCATCACAATTTGACCCCAATTTAGACGTATATAAGAAGGGCAACATTACTATTTTTTAATGTTAATTTCAAAAAGTTTTTTGTTAAAACTCATGAATTGTCATTACTTCTACCAACATTTCTTAATCATTTTTTTCTTTGTTTTCTTGTTAGGATTGTTTTCAATGGTTATCATATTTTAATTTCACCTTGATCTTCTATGTTTTCCATGTCAATTTTATCATCATTCATTATCCTTGGATTTTTGAACCTTTTCATTTGTTTGATTCACTTTGACTATCTTAGTTCTTTTGATGTTGAAGGTGCTTCTATTCATACTTCTTCTCAAGCTTGCAAAGCCCAATCCCTATAAAAGCTGTCCAAATTAACAATACGCAATCTATCCAAACGCATTTTCATATCTCCATATGTTCCAAACACTTGGTGGCATGTCCACAAACATTGGAAAAAAAGCCATGTAGTCATCATATTCTGATGTTATGCAATAGCTATATTTGTTGCAATGAAAACCACTTGTGCAATTTTTTGATTCATTGTCATAGTAAAAACTAAGACCACCAATATCTTGTGCTTATGCTCATCCACTATGTGAATCCCACATTTTTATTAATTGGACCCTCAAATTGATCATTAATTTAATGAGCATGGCTTGGAATATGGCTCCCACCCAAATTTAATCCATAACTTCCACACAATCTAAAGTTTGATATGTACCTATTATTGTCAATCTAAACCTAATGATAATCAAAATGTCAAAACCCTAGTTGTTTAATCTATAGAATGTTAAATTTGGACTTGGAGACCCTGATTTAGTTTAAAGACCATGATATTTATAATGTTTACATGCAACCCAAATTTGTTTGAGGCTTTTCCATGTGTTGGGTGGGTATCCAATTGTGAAGTACCAGCCAAGTACATGTATGCGATTTTTTTTGAACCGTCTATCAGACATACCAATTGGTACTGATATTGGATTTCAAAAATAAAATCATAGCAGCCCAGTACTGGTATTGGATTAAAAAAAAGTTCATATTAACCTGATCGGGTATTAGGATCTAAGGCTGATTTTTGGATGATATGAGGTTGGTATTACCTCAACCCTTACCAAGGGAGTCTGGTACAAGGCTGCCATTTCCTTAGATCATATGAGTTAGCTCAAATCTTTGATGCCAGGATCAATACCAATTTTTATAGCCTCGTACCTGCCCAACACTTAGTCTTTCTTGTTCTGCGTCACCCATGCCATGTGAGTGGAGTGTGTCAAAATAAAAGAAACCAGGGAGTGTATGGAATATGACATAAGCAAGGTGCTATACTGTACATCAAACTTCATGGGGGTCAAAGTGAGTACTTGCATGGTTTTGTGCACTTTGTACTCCATGTTTTGCTTTGCAAAACACATGTCATGTTCTGCAAAGAAGAATGAAAAGGCCACAGTGAGTGAACTGACACCCACCAGTGCACCATGAAGGATGGATGGTAAGTGGTCAGGAGACAGATTTCTGTTGGGTTCCAGTTCCCTGGCTAGCTAACTATTGTGGTTAGCTCAGTTGCTTTTTTTTATTACCTACCTACTAACAAACCCCTAGCAGGTTGTTAGTAGGTAGGTAGTAGAAACAGCCCTTACCTATGTATAAACTATACCCTTATATAGTAGTTATCTGTTTCCTACCTATCTACCTATTATATATGAGAACTATTTCTTACATAATTGATTACCGGGGTGAAATGATATACTAACTCATTTGAGGTTCATCTATAATTGAGTAATAACAGGCATTCAATGGATGGTGCACTGGTGGGTGCTGGTTCATTGTGACTGAATGGGAAAGATTTGATTTGATTTGGCATCATGTTCTGCAAAGAAGAAAAATGAAAGAAAATTTGATTTGATTTGGCACTATGTTCTGAAAAGAAGAATGAAAAAAAAATTGATTTGATTTGGCACCGCATTGCTGCAGAACCAGCTAGATACCAGTAGCCTAATAGCCTGATTCTGCCACCATATTGCAGCACAGTTTTTTTTGCTACCAAACCTCCTGCACAAATTTTGATTCAGTACATGTACATAATGTCTAACAAGCTGAGACTTTGAAAAACCCTTCCTAATGCGGAAAGAACCGGCAATGTTTTTGCTTTGTATTTGGAGGTCCCTTGTCCAGAAGATATGTCAGGCATATTACATGGTGGATGATTTCTTCCTACGTGTGAGGTTTATGGTCTTACAGAGATGGATGAAAATTTGTTCAGATGGATGAAAAAAGTGCACATTCATTATGTTATATAATGGCAGCCCTCTTGGCTCTTCCCTGTTTTTCAGTCCCAGCGCTCAGGCTACTGCCCTTGTGGTGGAACCTCAAAACATGGAAGAGATGGGAGGGCTGCCATTATGCTATAAAGTGAATCAAATATATTCATGGCAACCATCCCCTCATCATGCCTGGCACCTAAAATATATAATGGAACTTGCCCCCTCCCTCATGTACCCTGTATTCCCAAAACATGATCCTTGGGCTTTTGGCCATTCATGTTTCAAAACCTCATACAAAGTCACTTCCAAACTAACAAATCATTTAAGTGGCATGTTAATCCACTAGTCCAGGGTATTCATTACAGAGATACAAAGGATATACATGTTTCCACAAAAATTTGATGAAACCCGTCCACCTGTCTCACACCTTTACATGTCAAATTCTCAAGCACCTAAAACCAAAGGTTGTTAAGCCAGGACAAGAACCAATTAATTGACCCCATCACACAACTAAGCCACTCTAAGTGCATCTCCAGAGGTGTTTAGTATGTGACCTTGTAAAAATATTTCTCTTTTAGTTGCTTTTTTTGCAACCCCACTCATAAAACTAAAACCTGGAAATAGTTGCTCAGGAGACTAGTAACAGCAACCCACCTTAACCAATCAAACTATCTAGCGAATCAGAAACAGGGACCAGTCTATAAATATAATTTGGCTCCACTTATTAGATTTTTTCCCAGCTCTGAAAGATGCGCAATTTTCCAGGTTCCACGAGATTTCAGGGGTGCACATTATCCAAGATTTCGAGTGCAGGGCCACATACTGAGCGTTGGTGGAGATGTTCTAATTTCTAACAACTCATCAGAATGGGCTATTCTTTCTATAATCAACTTTCAAGAACCTGCCAAACAGTAGTACAGATTGAAGGGGCCCCACCTACTTTAGTCTTGCCAGTGTGTAGCGCAAGATAACTTTCCTTCTTTATTTAGGGATATGCTTTTTTTTTTTCTTTTTAAAAAGTCTAGCAATTATCAGCACCTGGGTTTATAGGCATTTGTGATGGATTTTCATCACAACACATCCATTAGGTCTATTTTGGAAAATGATTCCAGTTTTTCAGCATGCAGAGTTCATAATTGTTTTTGTTTAGGTAAGGGGGCAAGGCTATGGTTGGTTGTTAAGTCATTTATCTATTCGTTTTGCATTGCACATTTTACTTTCATTTCAACATTGCATTTTTATCTTAATTTGATTTAACCTTCAACATCTAGTTTTCTCATGTGTGAGTGTGAACATGAGTTAAACACATTTGACACACACTTAGTTCGTTGCTTGTTTGGAGGCTAGTGAATAGCCACACATGACGCTATTCAAGATATCATATACGCCCTCGCTTGGAAGAGTGGGCATGCTGTATGGAAAGAACGATGGTATGCTCTTACATCAAGAGTTTCATTACAAGCTGATTTTTACATGATTTGAAAAAACTAGGTTCGTGTTGTCGATGTGGTGGTTATTGACCCAATGTGGAAAACAGTGACTTTGAATGTCATTACTTGACTAATAGGTGCAATTGTGAAACTTAACGCCATTGTTAAATTTCGTAAGTATAAAGGGCTTCACGAAGGACACCGTTTTATTTTGATGGCCATGGAGGTGTACATCGCACCTTGGCGTGATATGGATCATCTCATTAGGGAGTGTGCCCATCTTTTCCACGATAAATGATCCGAAAATGATTTATCCTTATATTTTTGCTTTCAATTTTTCAAGCAACATGTTAGTATTGCTTTTCAATGTGCTTTAGCCTCTATTGTAAAGAGAAAGATTACATTGGCAAGTGATGCATGTTCTAAACCTCCCAGTACTATTAGGTCTCACAATTTGCATCCATGTGACATTAGAAGAGATGTGGATGACATAGCTTTGTACCACAAGAGGGACTAGCTCTCTCCTTTTTTTTTTTTTGGTTCCTGCGGGCTGGTTGCTTTTTGACTTTTCTTTGGCCTTCCCTTTTTGTCTCCCTTGTGATGATTTCGGTCATCGGTCCCTATTTGTTTTGATCTGAAAGTTAAAAAGTTCATGATGCAAATTTTTTCAAATTTGAGGTTGACAATAAATTTTACACACATGACGCTAAAGTGGATAGTAAATTCAAGATGCATCTTGACAGGGTTACATTGTAAAAGGTTCACATCATTCCTCTTATGGTTCGGCTTAAATAACAAAGCAAAAGAAATTAATAGGATTTTATGATGTAAGGTAGACCCAGTTGGAAACAACGTTTGAATTAGCCTAGTTTTGCAATGTTTTAACACATGACGAAGTAATTGTTAGCTGAACTTCTCAACTATTAAAGAAACTTGAAAAGCATGCAGCATGAGTTAACTTTCGAATCTATATAATAATTACAAAGAAAGTTGATGATGTTAGCTGATCATCACATAAGTGTGAAACTCAATTTTGGCCTATAACTTTGTCAAGGATACAATGGCCTTCATCACGGACAATGGAATAAGGTGACTTTTATATCAATGAACCTTAGGGATTGGTTCAGGTGGTGACTTTTAAATCCTCTCTCATTTTACATTGTTCACTTTTTCATGTTCATGAGAGAGGATGGGGAATATAGTTAACAATATATGTTGAACATTGTAAACATCAATAGGGGTAGTAGTCGGAGATGCTCTAATAATCTAGTTCTTGGTCGGGTGGTGGGAAACAGTCCCTGCATGGTCAGGTTTGTGCTGGAACCAGAACTTGAACAGGGGAAGGTTCTATAAAGTTACTGGAATCTAAGCTCAAATTGAGTTTGTGTTGTAGTCCTTTAAGTACGTACCAATCAGGGTTACTTCTAATTTAGGTAGCTGGCAAATGTTTTTTCCAAAATGGCTAAAAATATATATTTTTGGTTTTCTAGCCACCAGATTTCTCTATTGGGTTCTATCATGTAGCAAAAAATTGTGAAGGATGCTTAAAATTTTGATTTTCACATTTTTTTGTAACCAAATTTGACTAAACTTTCTTATGTGTGAACTCCACTTCATTTGCATCACTGAAAGGAGAAAAAGAAAAAAATACTTGTATCAATTCTTGAGGCAATCATTGGTATTTATTCAAGAATGTAACAAATAAAGTGTAACCAGTATGGTCATGACAAACTCAATTGGTCGGACAATATTGATATTTACACAAATTTTGATCTGAGGCCAGGATTTTGATTGGGTCTACATATCAAGAACAAATATAAGATTCCAAACAAGTCCTAATATCCTAATATTTCATTTTGAGAATAGAAGAATTGTTTAAAAATTCTCAATTAAGTTTATCCAATTATGAGATATTGGATGCTCATATTTCCCTAAATAAACTTAATTGAGAATTTTTAAACAATTCACATTGCCATCAGGTTCAAACTTTTTGCCTCCATGTGACATTCTTGATAAATAACTAATGAATTGTTGTTAGTTAGGACTAAATTGGCATGTCAAGACTTAAAGCTTAAATTAGGACTTCATATTTGTCATCTTTTAAATTTCAAACACATCTTTGTATTTGAACCATATGTTAATGCACATCCTTTGAAAATACAAATTATCAATAAAAGATGAAAATTGTTTTGACTTTCAGATGTAAAAAAGCTCTTATCTTGATAATCAATATTCCATGAGAAGTCTTGTTACATAATATTACCCAATGATCATAAATATCAAAATAACAAGTAAATTCTATAGTGTTTGTAAATGCACAACCCCATAAGTAAAATCAATCAAATTATATATATATATATTTTTAGTCCTTATTATGTGTATTGAATCAATAAAAAAAATGTTACATGTCCTAATCATTTTGTGTTAGGACCAAAAATCATTTTTCAATATGATGTTCCTAAATGCTTTCCATTGATTTCAAACGAAATGTTTCTTTTTTCACATTCAATAGTGAAAAGTATGAGAAAATCATTTACTAATACCACAATTGTCAATTTCCTGGAAACCATAGTGTGACATGCCTTTCCTTTGACCCAAGGACAATCTTACTCTTAACGCTAGTGTATTTCAGGTGGAATTTGACCTAACTTAGTTTGGAATTGGACTGAACCAAAGACCACCAAACCCAAAGGTTTAGGAATTTGAAAAACCTTTTTCAGAACCACACTAAAGCTTTCGTAGCCAATTTAGGAACAACGTAAGGTAGAAGGGTAACACTAGCTCTACTACATCACTAGTCTACATGTGCATGTGCAAGGCTACAAGTGTTGTAGGTGCATATGCAAGGCTACAGTGTACATGTCTACAAGTCTACATGTGCATATGCAAGTCTATAGTTGTAGGGTTATAGATGCAAGTTTAATTTTACAAGTGTAGGGTGAAAAAGAGCAATGTTTGGGATACCAATGAATCATGTTACAAGATAAATAAGTTATTATGGAACTATGAAATGATAACCACTAATAAATCAAAATGAATACAGTTGTTTTGACCACCCATAGTGGCAGACTATCATGCTCTGGTTCATGTCCAAAACCTAGGTACATCAACTTCTTTGCTTTCAACTGTTCAGTTTAAAGTTCCTTATTCACTTCTAAATATGAATACATGATGTCACACCTATAGAACCATTCAGTATTGACACGCATGTTCCTACTTGGGACATACTCAAAAAAATACATTGAAAAGGAACACTAGTGACTATACACACCCTTCATTTATTCTTTCAATACATGAGTACAATCAGGAAGGGCAGGGTTGGGGTTTGGGGGTCTGGGACACCTATCCCTACATTCCTTTACTTGTTGTATCCTTCACCATCCACTACAACAAACTCATAATCCTGCTACAAGTGTTCTGCCACACAACTTCTAGACGTCAAAGAATAACCTTCAATCCTCCTTTACCAAATATCAAACCAAGGTATTTGCCTTGGGATCTCCATTCCCTAAGGGAAAGATGACTACTGCCCTTTAATTGTCTATATAAACCATCTAATACACCTAACTCAAATCCTTAATGACTGAGTTAGTGTCATTCACTTTTCAAAATTTTGAGAAGTTCCTAGAACAATGGCAGTTCTTATCTAACTCCTGTTGGAACAATTGTCAGAATTTCAAGTCCTCCACCTAAACCCCAATTCAACGGCCTACATGGGACTGACTTGCTTTACCCTACCTACAATTGATAGTTTTTATTTTAAGAACATTCGAAATCACTCTTCAAATACTGTATCTACCCCCATTAACAAGCTTCATCAAATTAAAAAATGAACTGAAACCATAACCAAAGTTTCCCCTAAACTTAAACACAAGTTGCAACTATATTGAAGGATCTCTTGAAAACAAACAATCAAAGAACACTGATTAGAATAAGTAACAGACACCACCTCCCCTATACCACTGAATCACTGATATATATGTATTGTATTTTATGATGAAACCCTGCCAAACATCATAAAAAGAAAGCACCCAAGAAAGGGAGAGAAAAAGAAACAAAGGGCAAGGACCAAGGTCTAGGCAAGCAAACAGCCCAAAAGAGGCATGGCACATGGAGGTAAGGGAATCACTAAGTACCCAAACCTCCACCATTGTATTTGGTTTGTTGTTCTGGTTTGTGTAGTGGACCAAGTATGGATGAAGCATTGGGAATCTAAAATCCTAAATTGACGTATTCCTCATTGTCCCACATCGTGTAAATTGTTGTTGTGAAAAATTTCCAAGTTCAAAATTGATTATGGGGTGGCTTACTCCTTTTTTGCAATATAGGAATTACTCTTAGTAAGTAATTCTTCCCCTTTCAATTGATGCCATTTTACAATCTTCCCAAAAATCTCTATGGAAGTTGTTCAACTATGTTTTGTCAACTGACTTGAATAGTGTTCAAGGACTTTAATTACCTAAACTCCTTGCCCATTTATATTGAAACATTTTTCTAATATTGGTTAATAAGATTCAAGAACCTTCCAAAAGTGAATTCTTAAAGTCATTCAAGCTCCTGAAAGTTGGACATTCCTTAAGGCTGAACCGCAGAACTCAACATCAAGATAGGAGAAGACTAGTAAACAAACAGATGTTTTCTTTTTCAAAATCAAAGAAAAAGTATATGTGATCACTGGTATGCCAACAACTCACCACCATGGGCACCTCTTCACCCAGAAACGAACAACTGCACAAACTGGCCACAACCAACGAACGTGAGCTATAATGTCCATACCGGCTTACAAACAAATAACCCTGGAAAAAACTTGAATATTTCCCCTCAATATGTGCCCATGGAATGAACCTAGGGAAACATGGCCACTGTGAAGCAGCACCCACCAGTGCACCATCCACTGGATGCCCATCATTACTCAGTTGTGGATGAACCTCAACTGAGTCAATATTTGGTCTCACCTTGGTAACGAATTGTAAAAAATAGGTCTCATATATAGGTAAATAGGTAGGAAAACAGGTAATTACTAGGTAAGTAGATGGTTTATACACAGGTAATGGCTGCTTTTACTACCCACCTACTAATAATCTGCTTGTGGGTTGTTGGTAAATAGGTAGTTAAGAAAAGCAACTGAGCTAATCACCATGGTTAACTAGGGAACTGAAACCCAACAGAAAAAGGTTTCCTGACTACTTATCATCCATCCTTCATGGTGCACTGCGGGTTCACTCTTGCCAGGAAACATGGGTGCTGAACAGAGTTCGGATAAATATTGTCTGGGCATCTAATTAAAGAGGTGAGCCAATATGAATAGAAAATGCTCACATTTTTCCCTTTCTATGGGGAAGGGGGCTTAATGTTTTTAAGGTTTAGAGGTTTTGTTCATCACATGTTCCCAATAATGATGTCAATGATGTTTTCCATGTGCTCCTTTACTTTTATCCCATATGCTTTGCCAAAGGTTTGTTATACAATGTTTCCACAGTTCCCACAGTTCCCCAATTTATTACATATGTTGAACCAAATATTGGCTATATTGTTTATGTAATTCCCATTTTTCCCGCTATGTGGTTGCCAATACCTGCACATTTTATCTGGTATTCCTTGCCGAAAGTGTTATTCATTCAGGTTTAAAGATGCACCAAGGCTACATCAGGTCTATCTGGGAATGTCCAAAGTTTGGAAACTTCTGTGCTGGCAATTACAAAGTGCTAAGCTTTTTTTTACAATGAGGCCGACCAACAAGGGCCACAAAGAAGAAGAAAATGTTTTGAACAGTATGCACAAATGACCCCATATCATTTTTTATACACATACACAGATTGGGCAAATGATTTTTTATACACATACACACACCTTTGCCAAACCAGCATGGTTAAGAACCTTTTGCTAGCCCCGAAAAGTATATCATAGCCGAACAAATTCAAATTACTTTAATATGGCAGAACTGGTTGGGCTTACTGATTATGCTCTCCTCACCCAGACATGATGCACCTGCACCTACATTGCCATAGACACCATTGTTAACCTGGGAAATGTTTCACCTAAGAAATTAGTACATGCCTAACACTGGTTTTTAATTTTTACCTCAGTTTGGCAGTTCTTGACTTTTGTGAAGAACCTCCAGTGCCAGTTCTTTAGCCAGCACCCACCTTGGTACCATGGTAAGGATCCCAAATTCCATTTAAATTATTTCTAAAGATTCCACTTATCCCATGTTTGCACTGAATCAGGGTCTCTCAGTTCAGATCAAACAGTTTTGGGACTTAATATGGCCACTAAGAGACCTCACTCAAATTGGTGAAGGTACTGGTTCACCCTGGCCACAGCATTGAAACTGTGCACGAGCTGCCAAGTTAGTTAGTTAGCTAGAGGAATTTTTTAAAAACTATATTCTAAATTGAGAAAGCACGTGCCTAACAGCAACGAAAATATTAACTAAAACATGACATGTAGGGGTAGTCCTAGGCAGTCGGGAAGTTTTGGGTCGAACTCGGGGGAGGACTTTCAACGGGCGTGCACACCGTTGAACTTTTGTATTAGAACGCATCCATCCATCAAGCCCGTTTTTCACACACACACTCTGAACCCTTGACGACAACTGTAGCCCCAACAGTAGGGCCAAAATGGGGTCCATTCCAAAACTCCCAGGTGGTAAAAAGGGGCGCACCCAAACTCCCTGATGGCAAAAGAGTCCAAACTCCTGGAGCTTCCCGCGTTGGCCAAAATATTACCTCCTTCATCATCCAGGTTCTTCTGGCAAGAGCTGCTGCTGCGTCTCTCTTTCAAGCCAACACCAAGATAGAGTAGTACTACCCTGATGAGATCCAGGTTCTTCTTGTAGGAGCTGTTGCTTCGCTGCTTTGCCTCTCCTCCAAGCCAAGACAAAGGGATATTAGAGCTGCTTAACCTAGTGTACTAGACGTAGAGTCGCGGAAGAATCAAGCAGCAGGCACATCATGTGATTGTGATCTAGTAGCCAAGTTTACGTCCTCTCCAAGAGAAGGTACCTAGTTATAACTAGTAGAGTCGCGGATGTTTAATCGGGTACAATTGCTATGGAGTGACTCACGGACGATTTTGAGTGCACTAGTAGGGAGTTAGTCGCAGAGGATTAATCGAATGTGCTAGTAGTCATAGAGCGTCAAGAAGGATTAATCCAGTACCCTAGCTAGTAGTCGAGATCGTCGCGCAGGATTAATCGAGTGCGCGACTCGTAGTCGAGCGCCGGAGGATAAATCGAGTGCCCTAGTAGTCGAGCTCATCGTGGGGAATGGATCGAGTGTCCTAGTAGTTGAGCTCGGCGCGGAGGATGAATCGAGTGCTCTAGTTAGTAGTCGAGCTAGTAGCGGAGGATGAATCGAGTGCCCTAGTAGCCGTCGAGCTAGTTGCGGAGGATTAATCGAGGGCACTCCTAGTCAAGTCGCTGGCGATTAATCAAGAGCGCTAGCTAGTGGGGTCGCGGACGAAGTGCGAGTTTAGATTCCAGACTAATTGTAGCTAGGATGAAGATGATGCGGGCTACTCGTCTGTGGGGAAGGGTGATGATCAGATATTGAAAAGCTGCTGCTGCTGCTGCTGGGACAAGATTCTGATTTTGAAGACTCTTGAGAAAAGGTAGTACTACTCAAGGGACTTGGGGCAAACTACTAGCCAGAGCAGCAGCTCAGGATTGAATCCTTGATGGCTACGTCCGCAGCTGCTGCAGCAAGTGAACTTGCAGGTCACGGGGATAACGTCGAGTTCAATTGGGAGGAGCGGTTTCAAGCGCTAGTTCAAAATTGGTCGTGGATCGATTATATTGTCGTCTGGAAGCTTAATCCTCATACGCCGTAAGTTATGAACTCCAGTAGAAATTGAATTCTTGAGCTTTTCGATATTTGATTGCGCACGTCTAATTAACCAGCTCTCTGACGATGTTGAGGTTTTAGTAGAATTGGTGATGCCGCCCGGAACTCGCAGAGCTCAGCTAATTCATTTTCCTTCTCGAACTGCAAGCATTAGGTCTTTACATTTTCTTTTGCAACTTCCTTCCTTGGTAATCATAATTGATGCCTGACCATGATGCAGTAGGGCTCTAGTATGGCACCGGGGCTACTTCAATGATAGGAGCTCCTCGTTCCATCCGGAATATAGTCGAAGAATTGCACCAATTTTCTCCTCTGTTTACAGGTCCTGCGTTTTCAGGAGTTCGAATTCTGGGTAAGTCTTGAGCACCTCTTGTATGTGTTTATATATAGCTCGCTGATCTGTGACAGCTGCTGAATTTCCTTGAAAATTTAATCTGCAATTTCATCTGGTCACGACTAGCAGTAGTAGCTGAATCGCTGGGTTACCGTGGCGTCAAAACAGACGTGACTAAAGCGACTTGACAAGGCCAAGGCTGATAAACCTGGTCCTTCCTTAGATAAATTCTAGTAATTGTCTGTGCGTGTATCATTATGCTTGTTGATCGAGAAATTGAAGACTTTAGAATTTAGTTCTAGGAATATCTAGCTAGTCGCGCACTTCTTTCTTATTTCACTGCATTCGCGACATTTACGGATTCAAGAAAATTTCAGTTGTTCGGCGATCATCCCGCTGGCTAGCTATCATTGCCCACACAGTACACACCATTCGTTTACTTGTGACATTGTCGAATGACTGTAGGTATGCAGCCAGGGCTGTTTACGAACAAGCCCCTCTTTGGTGGACAAGCAACCAACCTCGATTGCCTACCGACGAGCGGAAAGACCAGTTCTTGCAGGTCTCGTTTGATCATCATGGACACATGACTGATCCACACACACTCCAAATTGCGCATTCATGACAATCCACACAAATTACTCAATTTTATTTTATTTTCTTATGCACACTTCAGTACTATCCCAAAGATGGGTCTGATCTTAGTTTTTCCTTTTGTGCCGCGCGTTATTGTTAGCAAAAAGAATAATCTCCAGGCCGCAAGACGGCAATTCGCTCTTATCTCTTCCTCGGGAATTCCTTGAATTCGGCTTCAGCGTCTCTGTTTATGTTTGTATAGAATCTAGTTCCAGAGTCCTGCTGGGATGCTAGTTGCAGCCTGAATGAATCTGAGCTGAGCTCTTTCAAGAGCATGATTCGAGATCGAATATGCACTGATGATTCATCGTTTGTGTGTTGTTTGTGGTTTGTGAACATGGGGATTCTTCATGAATCTACGAAATCTTGCGGACAGCAGGAATTAGGAATTAAGGTGAGAAAAAACTGCAACCCGGGCCATGTCTTCGTGATCAATCTCTGCAAGCAGCTCGCAAACAATTCTATATTGTAGACCTCTTCACGAATTCATGGAATCGACTGTGCAATCTTGAACAAGTCGAAGTTTTAAGCAGTCATACAGCTACTGTTGATCTCGAGTTCAGCTAGGAAATTTTTCTGTTCTTCCAGTGATCAGATCAATTTTGGTGATGCTGCAGTGTGATCTGTTGAAAGCTGATTGCTGCAGTTTATGACAGCAGCTGCAGGCCCAACACTCGGCATAATTTAGTGTTGCTTATACTTGTTGTTCAACAGACAATCGTGTGCCTCCCGGGACTTGGAACCGACGGCAACATGTACTGCCTGGAAATAGCCTCCACTCAACTGGTAAGCAATGCAAAATCCTGCTTCCCTTTGATGAGAACCGCCACTTGTCGGACCTTTCTGCGTGTTTATACTCCGACCATGTATGCTCCAGTAATAAAGTCTGTGAAGGAAAAAAGCCTGTCTAGAAAATACCCGCGTCCCGCCCACAAACTATATAATACGGACAACCGTGGACCACGTTCTGAACATGAGCAGAAAGTTCATCACCGTGGACCCTTTGCTTTACGTCAGCTTGCATGGCTGTTGCACACGTGGTTTTTTTAATTCCGGGATTCGTTTGTTGCGATGCGCGTGAAGGTCCCCAGTTTTGTCTCACATGGCCCATGTGGGCTATAGCTAGCTCCCTTTGATGAATCATCTCGTGTGGAAGACGAAAGTCTCCAGTAGGCGCCGTGACCGGATCGAACCTTATTAATTAGTTCCTAAAACCCTAAACCCTACACCCTAACCAGTTAATTAATTAGTGTTCCCTTCTCTTCGATCGAGTAATACAATTTTAATAATCTGGGTATTAGGAAGCATCCTGCCTGCTGACACTCTTTTATGCGTCATGTAGAAACTGGAATCGAGCCGATTGCTGCAAGCCCTGCTTGCCTTTGCGTCTGGATCTAGAGAGCAGCAGCTTCTTGCAGCAGGTGGGACCTCCCAGCCTTTTGAACCTTCCTCAGCGAATTCACCTGCGGGCCCCAGCTATGGTCTAGAAGCTGGAGCCGAATATGAGAGAGCGAGAGTTAGCGGGCAGCTAGAGCGTCTAGTTATGGAATTACCAGCTGCTGCTGCTGCTGGCAATCCGTCTTCTGATGATGAGTTTCAGGTGTATGAACTAGACGATTTTGCAGAAGAACTAGCAGCTGGCGCAGCTGCCAGTCATTTGTTGGGGCCTTCGGCTCATGCGGCCATGAGTTCATGGTTTGCAACTCATGCCGAAGTAGCCGAATTAATTGGGGCTCACGTCGTCGTCTCATCGTCAGGAGCAATTCCTCATGATGGTGCTGCAGGTCGAGATGAGGAGGAACTAGCAGTCGCGCAGCAGCGGCAGGAGAATATTCAACTGGAATCGGTTTCAACTCCAAGTAGCGATGCTGAAGCAGCTGGTGGGGTGCCGACGGATATGATGCTGAATCTGTGGGCATCCATGAGTGATATTGATGACGCTCAGATGCATATGTCCAGTTTCATGCAGCGCTCCACTTTAGATTCGCTAGTTATGGCACATGACACTATGCAGGGGCCTCCTGCTGCTGCGGCGGCTACCATGTTTGCAACAAGGACTCAATATTCCGCGATGCCAGTTAGTGCCACACCGGCCTTCCATGACGTTTTACCATATCACCAGCTCCCGGGACAGCACCAGTCTGCCAGTACTCCCTACCAAATAATGCAAACTCCGGAGTTGTCCGCAGCATCCACCACCGCTTTAGTAGCAGCTCCTAGTAGTTCAATGAACCGTCTACAAGCTGCAGGACTACCGTTCGCACCTGCAGATCCTTCTTCTCATGTACGTCAAGGCATGCTAGCTCAATTAGCAGGAGATACTAGAATGCCACCAGCAGCTAGTGCAAGGGCGGTAGATCAGCAGCTTGGAAATCCTAGTGAATCAACTGTTAGAAGTAGAGCAGCAGCAGTAAGTCTGTACTCACCTTTCAAGCCCTTCGAACCGATCAGTCGACATTCAAAACTACGGAGGTTAGACGATTCCAGAGATACGGGAAATATCGCTGGACCCTCCAAACCACGACAGCCGATGATTGAGCTATGGATTAAGGACCTATGTCCCAGGATACAAAAATCCGACAGAATGAAGAGGCGGCTGCAATTGGGTGCTACAGCAGCCGGCAGCAGTTTGAATCCCGCGGGTGCAGCTGGGGGATCATTCATGCAAGGCGATACTCATGTGTCTGCAGATCAGCAGTATTACAGTCCAGGTTGGATTGAGGAGCAAGCGCAAATTGCACAAAAGCACATGCTGGCAGAGCGAGATCGGCGATTCAAGTTCAAAGAAAAGATCCACACTCTGTGTAGCATAGTCCCGACCACAAAGAAGGTACACAATATTATGTACACACAAGCAGCTCTTGGATGGCTCCCCTGGAGGAAAATTGTCTAACTTTACTTCCAAGAATAGACTAAAAAACGCAAGTACTTAACACGGAATTGTGCAACACACGGAGTTTTGCAACATTCCCAGGGAGCCAGCCTTACAGGGAAAATTCAATTATGTCATCTAGAAGGTACTGTGAACCAATGTCAAAGGGGAATTGTTGGTAAATTTTCCCTGGTTGGAAAGCAACTATTGGAGAGGAAACGAAATTTCCCTTTGACATTGGAATTCTAAGCTCGGGATTTCTAAGAGGGATAACTGAGAGCCTTCGCACATTGCACACAGGGAATTGTACCAAAACTTGTTGTGAAACTCGTTTAATCATGCATGTTTTGTGGATCATGTGCAGAAGGACAATTTATCAGTTCTCACAAATACGATTGATTATATCCGCCAGCTCAAGGAGCAGATTGCAGGGCTGGAAATGGCCGGATCCACTAGTACAGCAGCTGCTTCAACCCGTGATCCAGCAGTTCTTCAAGCTCCAGCTGTAACTTCTGGTGCAGGACCAAGTAGTAGTGCTGCTGCTGCAGAATTAGCTCAGGCGCAGCAGCAGTTGCGATCAGAAGCAGCAGCAACTACTTATCCGTCCAGCAGCTCCATCAGCAATACAGCAACAGTAGCCGTCAGCTGGAGACAATTTGAACTAGCGGGCACTGAAGCTGCTGCAGCTCATGGAGCCATGAGAGCCGGTACTAATACTGGAATCGGTAGTAACGTTGCAGGACAGCTAGTCATCGAAGTGGAGACCCCCTACAACAACCCTCAATCGTTGATACAGGTCTTAAGTGTGGTACAAGACTTGGGACTGGATCTGGACTCACTGTCATCCGGCAATCTCAACAACGGCCGTATGCAAATTTCTGTCAGAGTTCTGGTAAGTATTCAATTATATCCAAAAAAAAACCCACACAAAACTGCACTCAGGTCTACTAATTCTTAATGTGACCCTAGATGAATACTTTCTCTGCATAACGATTTCTGCACAAACTACCAGAGTGATGTACGACTGCTGTTAACATATTGCTAACATAGTGCAGTTCCATATATGCAGCAGGCATGTCACGCAATAGTATATACATCCATACATACATACATACATACATACATACACATATGCATTGTAACTTCATAATTCAGTTTGTGAAATTTGATATCTACTTCGTGAGCAAGCTTTAAAATTCCACATTTTGCAGAGGAGATCAACCTCTAGATCCAAATGTTCTCAAACGATACAACGGAATTACTTTATTCAAGACTGTTGGGCCCTTTTGTTCAAAAAAAAATCTCAAGATTTCCTTTCTCACAAAATTTTTAATTTTCATATAAGAAGAATTCTGTGAATGAATTTAAATATAACTTGTTAGTAAATAAGCAGTTTATATTGGCTCAAATATACATAGCTGAAACACAGTTAAAAGAGCCAAAACTCTAGCATTGTGTAGTTTAGTCCTAGGGCAATTTGTACACAAACGCTCTTGAACATAACATGGAACTATTTGAAATGTTTTGTCTTCTTCACAAATCTAGTACTAACATGTCAGCAATTGTTGAATCCATTTGTGTGTGTGTGTGTGTGTGTGTGTGTGTGTGTGTTTGTTGTGGAATTATTCAGGTGCCTGCTGGTTCTTCAAGTTCACAGCAACTGATTCGACTTTCCAGCGTGGTGAAAGAGAGGTTGGAGACAATGTTAGTTCTTGACAGCCGTAATACTCCATCCACAACTTCCGAGATGCAATTATTACCAGGAGACGGATCGAAGAGTAAGGAAACATGAACTAAGAACATCTCCATCAGTGCACTACACAGCATGTTTTGGATGAAGAACAACGAAAAAAACTTGCCATTTTGACTCAGTAAACTGTAAGTTGAGTTTGGGTCAGCATTTTTGCCCAGGATGTTGTAGTTGGCAAAAACCACTACACAACCTAACACCTACTCTTGATTGATCAGACATATTGATTGGTCCAGGTGGTTTGTTATTAGTAATTTTTGACCCTCCATACTCCCATTGAGACTTGGGAAACAATCTTGGATGTGAGAAATATGTTTGCAAAATCAAAAAGTGAGTTAGGGTGAAACTTGGCTAAGGTATTCCAATTTCTAAGATCCACAACACGTGATGAGGTAGGTAATGAGCCAAGGAGTTCCCCCTTGTAGACACTTGTAGACACGACATAGCCGATCAGGAAATGTTTTACGGATGAAGGACATTCACCCATTCTATACCCAACTTAGATCATCCTGGTGAATGATTTATCGATGAAGGAGGTCCCGTTCTAGACCCCACATAGCATATCTGGAAATGATTTATGGATGAAGGCTTGATTCCATTCTATACACAACGTAGCTGATTAGGAAATGTTTTATGAATGAAGGAGATCCTTCATTGATCTTAATGCACATTGATTAAGGTTTAGGGCTTAATCTTAATTTGATTTTTTTTTTAGGGCCTAATCTTTTTGCAATATTTACCAAATTTACCTCCAAAGTAACAACAACCTTATGTCAAACTGACATCATTTTTATAGAAATGTAAATGACCTCACCCTACATTCACCAGGTCATAAGCATGGCCCATTTGTTAACCATTTGTCTGAAATTAGTTTGTAGAGAAGCTAGTTTTTGAGTTTGTGCTTTGGACTGAAATTTTGTAGTGCACACTCATTTAAATTATCATGATTTGGTTCCTTACTTAAATTTGGTTATATATGTTTAATTAAACTATGAATCATGATATAGCTGATGAAAATTATACCTAGATGTATTTTGATTCAAAGTAATAGACTTAATTAGAGACTTAAAAACCTTTGTTTATATACTTGAGTCTTGCAAGGTTTTTTCTAATGGCAAAATTTCACATATTTTTGACCCAAAAAATTGGGACGCAACGTCTTCATTATGATATTAGGCTACAAATTTCATCAAATTCATCAAGAATTGACATTGCTTTAAGTTTTAGGGTCAAGATTTCAACAAACAACTTAAGTTTGTTGCCACCAATCGCAATTTGTGCAAACCTTCAAATGCTAGGTTTTGATGTGCAATGATTAGGGATTGTTTTTTTGTTGGAGAGTCTTCCATTGCATTTCACCACCTTTTGCAAAAGCTTTACTCAAAGCTTTGCACCCCTATCATTTTCATGAATATATATGTAGCCACTTACTATCTACAAAGTTGAAGGTTTAATGATTTAATCATTAAAATCAATTTGAAAATTTATTTGGATTCTAGAATGATGATAGGGTAATTGTTGTGAAGCATTTAGATTTTCATTCTATGTTGACCCCCGAGGACACTTAATGTAAAGTTTGGGATCTAAGTGCATCAAACGATTATTTTGAAAAGGAGTATTAGATAATTGTCCAACCTATTTTTTATCACCTTATTATTATTTAATTTTCAAATATATAGATATTGAAGCCACCCTATGTTAATTATAATCAATTATTTCAAATTATTAACTACTTTATATTATAATTAAATTGATTATTTGAATAAAATATAACCTATTTTTTAATTAATTAACTTATAATTTCTACTCAACAACCAATATATTGCACCCTATATTTTTACTCATGTATTTTCCACTTTTTTTTTCTAATGTCCCCTCTGGGATGTTGGTAAGGTTTATTGTTAAATTGTTTTGAAGCTTTAATAAGCATTTGGATTTCAATTCTTTGTGATTTTGTCTTCAAAACTTTGCTCAAGGTGCTCACTATTTGGACCTTTGTGCATGATTCAAGGTGGATACAAAATCAACCATCAAGCCATTGCCCACAAATGTTGATCGTTGGATTATAAAAGCTAATTTTTTTTTTTTGAAAATATGAGTCTTGATTGGTGTTGTTGCAACTTGAAATAATGTAACAAGGTTCAAGTTCATGGCACCTACACACCCCTAGGTATGTTGACAATTACTATAACCACAATTCTAAATGTTGAACTCAATGATCATTGGTTCTATTGTCGATTCTTGGATTAGCTCAAAGGTTTTGTCTTCGCTTATGAATTGAATTGTTGTGTAACATTGTAAGCTCAAAAAGCTACAAGCTGTTATAAATTTCTTCTTATATCCTACATATTGTGGGGTCAAAATAAGATAAAATATACAAAAAAATAAACATCTCCACTTTAACCTTACATTGTTCATATAACTACCATAAAGTAGCATCAAATTAAATGAAAGTATGTGTCAAGTAGCATTATTTTGTTCTATTAAGTTTATAAAAATTTAATTCTAAAAAAATTAAAAGCAGATGAATTTTTAAAATAAATAAAAAGTACATGTGAAACTAACTGAAAAATACATGTTCAAACGTACTTTTTGGTTAGAAAAATTAATGAAATCGATGTGTCATAATTAGGAAATGAAAATCAACATATGTTTCAGTAAATTATCAAAAAAAAAATCTATTTCCTTTTTGTAAGAATTTATTTTCTCCTACTTGAAACCAAAAGGCCATAGTGAAAAGTAGACATCAAAAGCTATTTGTATTTTGAAAAACCTACTTAAAACCTACTTTTACAATTTGAAATATGAAAATCAATGCACATTAATGTAACCATATATTATATTTAGTTATTGAAATGAAAACGTTCAATGTTTTTTAATTTTATAATGGGTTTTGTTGTTATTAAATATATTTGTTCCAATTTTGACAAGGTAATCAAGTTGTTCACTTTATCTTGCTTACACATTGTGCAAGTTTGAAATTCAATGTACTTTTTTGTTGTGCTTTCAATATGAAGTATTGCTTCCAATATGAAGTATGGCTTCTTTAAAACCTCTAACAATTTCTTAAATTCACCATTTTTTTCCAAGCATGTTGTTAATGTGTTTGTTATTAAACAGTCATCAAGGCATGGTTTGACTATTACACTATAGTAAAACCTTGAAATCTTGATGTGTCAACATGTCTATAACTTCTTCCTCTAGCACTGTTATTACTAGGGAAGAAGTTCATGTTTTCATAAATCTTGGTCCTTTTAATCCTTATGAGAAACCCAAGAAACTTGAATGGGAATTTAATCAAGTTTTTCAAAATGTTTGGGCTACCAAATTACCTTGGCCAGAAATAATTGTTGGTCTAATTGGAAGTTGTTGATGGTGAGATGGAGAATATGTACTGATGTAAAAAAACATGAAAAGTTATTTGTCCCTAAGTTTGATGGTTCTTAGAAACATGTAGGTCATAAAAAAACTCTTGCAATTAAGCCAAGGGTAACAAAAGGTCAATATTATAATAATATGTCCAGTTAGCATGCCAAGAACAGACGTCCATTTATAGCATTACATGTTAAGAGTTCCATTTTTTATCATCTCCAAGTTGGATTAAATTTTGAATGCAAATGAAAATTTGTGCCATTTGTGACAATTTATCATCTTTTGAAACATGGGTGCATAATTATAGATTACAAAAGCATGAAGGAATTGTTTGATTTTCTACAACTCCCAAAGAGCCCTGAACAACACTATAGTAACACAAGTGTTTGGACAATGGCCAAATGCATGCAAGAGCTTGTGTTCACAAAAACACATTTAGTTGTTCAATCAACAAAGTTCATTTTTGTGTTTATTGATGAAATCACTACTATGCATTACCAAAGGTCGATTATTATTCATGTGTATGTGGTTGAAGGTTGGAAATGCATACCTATTTTGCTAACATTGGAACAAGCGTTTATTGAATATTATTGTAAATGATTTAATTAAGGTGATTATAAGAAGCCTATTACAGTATGGAAACATTTTAAATATTGATTTGGTTTCCAAACTCATCAATTTTGGTGTTAATGATGTGTTAGTTTTTCAAGGGGTTAAACTTGAAATGTGGGATGAATTTGAAGATTTTCTGGTAATTCTAATTTGTAAATGTCGGGAAATTTCTTTTCCAACACTTTGAATGGACTCACATATGGGCCCAAGAACTTGTGGCTTAAACCTTCTCGCAACTAGAAATTTTTTATGTTCAACCACACTTCGCCTCCTTTTTCAAAATTCACCTCTTGTCGAGACTTGTTCACAAAATCCTTGTACCGTTTGTGCACCTTTTCAAGATTGGCCTTAACCATCTCCCATAAGCGCTGCCTCTTTTCATCAAATTATGTGACCATTGGCATTTCCTCACTTGCATCACTTGGGGGTTGCCCTTGTGCGGCCCAAATTGTTGGCACAATTGGTGACTTGTTTGTCACCATTTGAAAAGGAATGGAACTTGTTGTCGAATACTCCAAATTGTTGTAGCAAAACTCAACCAATTCTAAATGGTCCACCTAATCTTGTTGATCCATTGCCACATAATTCCTTAAGAATTGTTAAATAACCAAGTTCACTCTCTTGATTTGTCCATCCATTTGGGGTTGGAATGAGGTGCTCATCTTGAGCTCCGACCCCATGCGCTTCCATAAGATTCGCCAAAACTTGCTTGTGAACTTTGGGTCTCAATCCGACACAATGTCCTTGGGGAGGCCATGATGTTTGAACACGTGCATGAAGAACAACCTTCTTGTCTCTTGGGCCGTGGCACTTTCCTTGGTGGGAATGAAATGTGCCATCTTGTTAAATCGATCAACCACCATCATGATCACATCAAATCCCATTGATGGTGGCAAACTCACCATGAAATCCATGGACACACTTTCCCACGACCCTTTAGGAATTGGTAATGGTCATAACAATCTTATTTGTTTTTTATTAAATGTTAAATTTTGTTGGCAAATCAAGCAAGTCTTCACGTATTCCTTTACATCATCTTTCAAATTAGGCCAATAGTAGGACTACTTGAAGAATGTTGTGGTGCACTTTACACCACCATGGCACACAAGTGGCCCATCATGGGACTACTTTAAGAGCACATCCCTAAGCCTCCCTTCCGGAACATAGAGCCAATTTTGCTTATATTGCAATAATCCATTTCGCAAATGGAAATGTGATTTGATTCCTTTTTTAATGTTTTGCTTTATTTCCTTGGCCAGCCCATCATGGCAGCTCGCTAATCAAACTACCTTTTGAAGTTTTATTTCCCCCACGTACACCACCTTAAATTGGTGTTTTCAGCTTAGCACATTGGGCACCACGTTTTCTTTCTTAAGCTTGTGTCAAATGTCCACATTGAACAAGGCCAATGTGTTTTACCATCTCACTTATTTTGATGACAACTTTGGTTAAGTGGCAAAGTATTTCAAGGTGACATTGTTGGTCCACACCACCACATTGTCCAAGGAAATCCGTTATCCTCACCCCAAATTCACATTTTTCAAACTTAGCATATAACTTGTTTTTTCTCAACCTTTGGAACACCTTTCGGAGATGCTCCGCATGTTCTTCCATAGAATTGTTATAAACCAAAATGTCATCTATGTATACGACCACAAAGTCATCAAGCCACTTTCGGAAGATGTTTTCATGAAGGTGCAAAATGTGGCGGGTGCATTAGTGAATCCAAAAGGCATCACCAAGAACTTGTATGAGCCATACTTTGTGCGACAAGTGGTTTTTTCTTCATCCCCTTTTGTAATTCAAATTTGGTAATACTCCGAATGTAAGTCAATCCTACTAAACACCTTAACTTTCGACAATCGATCAAACAAATCATCAATTTGAGGTAATGGGTATCGATTTTGTTCCGAGACTCCCAAATGGGAATCTCGAAATTCCCAAAGTTGAGACTCTCGCGACTTTGGGGCCCCATAACTTTGTGTGCAGACCTCTTATTCAAATGAGGTTTAAAGCAAAGTTTTAACCCTTGTCAAGAACTTTCCAATGGTATGTGGCACGCCACCTGTAAGGAAATTGAGGCGATTTTCAACTTTTAATGGTCAAGAGTCAAACTGCCAATTTGACTCTCGACCTTTCTTTTGGTTATAACTTTTGTTTCAAATGTGAAAATGGGTCATGCGAGCCCATTTTAGACATCTACGTTTCAATAACTTTCTAATGATATAAAGAATTTTTTAATCCAATGGGTTTTAACCCCTTGCAATTACCCTTTGAAAATTCGAGAGTCCATTAGGACTTTAACTCCCAAAATGGGAGTTCACTTGGGATGTGAGGGTTCATTCCCTCACACTCTTTTGCACTCCTAGGAGCATGAGATGTGACCCCCATGCTTCCTTCTTGGCCTGTAACCTTGCAAGCCTTTGCTTTGGTCGCGAGCCCAAAGCTAGGGTTGCGACATCCACACACATCCTCAACGTCCCATCCTTCTTGTGAACTAAGAAAACGGGTGCCCCATATGGTGACTTACTAGGTTTGATGTATCCTTTTGCAAGGAGTTCATCAAGTTGAACCTTAAGTTCCTTCAACTCCTCATGACTCATTTGATATGGGGCCTTGGCGGGAGGTGGCACTCCCGACATCACCTCAATTGCATGGTCAACTTGTCTTTTCGGGGCCAACTCATTAGGCAACTTTTTGGGCATCACATTCAAGAATTTGTTCAAGACTTACTTAATACACTTGGGAAAATTCACCAAGTTGGTAGCTTATTTTGGTTCAAATTCATCTAACACACGCATCACACATAACATGCCACAACCTCCCATGCATTCTTTTTCCAAAAAAATTCCTAACATCAAGTGGATGGTCGACCCACCCACACTAGACATTTCATGTGCCTTCATTCGAATGATCCCATTTTTGGATGGGATTCTAACTAACCTATTATGCCTTTCTATGAGCACATTGTTATGGGTGATGAATTCCATTCCCAAAATACAATCCATCCCCCCTAAGGTGGAAACCAACAAATCCACCCTTCCTTTCCAATTCCCTAGTTGAAGAAGCACATCTTTTGCTTGCAATGTGGTGGGATGGGGAACCCCATCCGCAAAATGCACCTCAATGGGTGCCTTGAACACCTCCAACTGAAGCTCCAATCTTTCAGCACCCTCTTGGGTTATGAAGTTGTGGGAAGCCCTTGTGTTTAAAAAACATAACATGTTCCACTTAGAAACCTTCCCTTTCAAGAAAATGAGGTGATTACATTCACCTTGGACTAAATTAGCGGTAAGGGCAATTACCTTACAACCCCCATTCCCCGATTTGAGTTTGGGGCAATCTTTGGAATAATGCCCCATTTCATTACAATTGAAACACGCTCCTTTGGGCTTCTCACTAGCACCCCCCTTGGGTTGGCTTGCTTTAAAAGGAACCCCCTTTTTGACAAAACTTCCTTTGGGTTTGAATCCCAAGCTTGAAATTGTTTGGGCTTTTCCCCTTTTGAAGTGTCTTGCCCTCGGTTCCATTCACCTTCCTTGTGTGCCTTCTTGTGAAGGAATTTGTTTTCCTTTTTGAACCTGGACTTTTCACCTCGTCGCACATCCAAAAAGCCTTCCACTTCCATGATGGCCTCGGATAATGAAACAGGCCAATTTTCCTCAAGCTTACACTTGGCCCAAGTCAAAAGCCCCATCACAAAATGGCACACACAGTCTAACCTATGCATATGCTGCATTTCCAACATGAATTCAAAATACACCCTCGCATATTAGCACAAGTTGTCATTTGTTACATTCACAAGGTCACGGAATTTGCATCTTGAAATGTAATCAGAATTTTTTAGAATGAATTTTAACTCAATGCGTTTCTTGAAAAATTCCCATGTGTAGCCATGGGTCTTCCTTTCTTCATGCCTCACTGTCTTCCACCATGTGGAAGCATAGCCCTTCAAATAGGACTGGGTAAGTTCCACAACCAAGTGTCGCCCAACTTTGGTAGCATGGAGGTAGTCCTCCATTTCCGTAAGCCAAACATCCACAACCTTCCGATCTTTGACCCCATCAAAATTCCTAAGCTTAGCGGGCTTGAATCCCACACCTTTCGATGATCCTCTTTTGAAGGCCGTAACCAACTCAGTAAAATCGAGCCTATTCATTTTTGAGTAGAACCTCCAATTGTTTTGGAGTGAAAAGGAGTGTGGTTGGTTGTTGCTCTTCATTTTCATGATCGTGGTTCTCCTAGTCTTCTTACTCTTCAGAATCCTTTTGTTCTTCATCCCTAATAGCCTTGGATGGAACTTCTAAGTCCTGGGTGGGTTCTTCCACCATGGTCTCCTGTATTGGCTTACGATTCTTCTTTGGTGCCATCAAAACTTTCCAATAAGTGAATCAAGTTTTATCAGAGCTTTAATATCATGTGACGCACTCCCCACTTCCTTAATAAACTCAAATGTGGGCCTAAAATGAAAATAGCGGAATAGTAAAAAGTTGGGGCACATTCCTTAGCTCACAGCATTTCGGGGGTAAAGGGGCGTGTTGGAGCTCTAGGATGGGACTAAGAAGATTGACCAGCACTTCAATCACTCACATGAACTTGCACAAACCAAACAACAAGTTGGTTAGTGCATAGTTAGAGCACTTTTGGTGTCGCAACCCTAGCTTTGGGCTCGCGACCAAGGCAAAGGGAATTACAAGGGTACGGGCCAAAGGGAAGCCCGAGAGTAAACCAAGAGGAAGCCCGGGAATTAAGCCAAGAGGAAGCCCGGGAGTCAAGGCAAAAGGAAGCCCGGGAGTCACATCACATACTCCCGGGAGTGTGAGAAAGTGTTAGAAAGTGTGAGGGAGTGAACCCTCACACTCCCAAGGCA